>BFBZ01000019.1_pt38 | contig 109926 bp, 104 predicted proteins | sample 1888401 | NCBI WGS metagenome assembly BFBZ01 (sample SAMD00112614, study PRJDB3348) | symbiont metagenome | host: Chara braunii
AATTCTGGCGGCGGCGCTTCTTGAAAGCGATGACGGTGCGGTTCTTGCCCTGCTCGACGACTTCCGCCGTGACCATGGCGCCATCGACGAACGGCGCGCCGAAGGTGACATTCTCGCCCTCGCCATGCGCGAGCACATTGCCGATCTCGACGATCTCGCCGACCTTGGCTTCGACTTTCTCGATCTTGAGCAGATCGTTGGCGGCGACGCGATACTGCTTGCCGCCCGTTTTGATGACTGCGAACATTTTTTTGCCTTTCGCTGTTCGGTCGGCCTTGATGAACCGCCTGGGGCGGTTCGGCCGTCTTTTTGTCAGTCTGCGGGTTCAAAAAACAAGCGGCGCGGAGAACCCTCCACGCCGGATGCGGGCTGTCCCTAACCGAAGGTTGCGCACAAGTCAAGGCGAGTGCCGGCCSCGCCCAGCGCCAAAGCTTCGGACGGCATCGTTTCCGGCAAGTTTGAACGAAGCGGGAAATCGCGCGAATAGGGCCTTGTAACTGCAGCGGTCAGCCGTTATCTAGTGCGCCGCGCCGGCAACGGCCGACCATGACCTCGCGGAGAGGTGGCAGAGTGGTCGAATGCACCGCACTCGAAATGCGGCATACTCGCAAGGGTATCGGGGGTTCGAATCCCTCCCTCTCCGCCACTGGCCATTTTGCTCCCCCAAAGTTGTTACCTATAGCCCGCAGGCCAGCATCTCTTTCTCCAGAAAAGCCAATGCTCGTGTGATTACAGTTTCCAAGACCCGATGCTCACCCGCATCGGTAAGAACGACAGCCTGAAGCGGGCCGTCCCAGCGCCCTTCGTCCCACCGTGCCTCGCCCCAACCTAGACCTCGGCTGGTAATTTGTGCCGCCGTCGAAACCGTTGGGGTGCCTCTCTCAAGCACCACGTGCTTAGCTGCCTTAGCCACATCCCGAAGTAGGCCGAACTCAGCATCTTGCCAGGCTAAGCGCTCTCGATAGGCCAGGTCGTCCGGACTCACCAATTTGAGTTTGTCGTGGGCACCGTAGAAGATGTGGGCAGCTAGTGCGTCAACGGCATGGATTGCATTCAGTGCCAGACGCAGATTTCCGTAGTCCTGAGCCAACTCCCGGAGGTTCGGAGTGACCACTTGCTCGAAATATTCTCGCGGCGTCATGCCTGCCCCGGCTCTGAAAAAGTCGCATTACCCCCTCGCAGGTTAGATGCCGCTCGGCCCTCATGGCGCAGGTCCACTCGCGGATGGCATCTTGGCTTGTGGTGATGTGGAGGTTGCACATGGCGGTGAATGTGCCCCAAGACCCGCCTCGTGGCTAGGAGGGTGGTGTCAGGAGCCGCGTCCCAAAGCGGGTAGAAGCACACAACCTTGTGGTGGTGATGGTACCATTCCCACAATGAGCATGAGTCGAATGCTGATAGATGATTTGCCTGACCTAAAGAGGACGGTGAAGGGGGCTCTAATCCTCCCGGCCCCCGGTGTCGTATCTAGTGCTGACCTAGTTGCCATGCCGGAAGATAACTGGCGAACACTCCGGAACCGGATTTCGGATGGCCACAATGGAGACCCCCACGGCCTTAAAGCCATCTGTATGTTTCCTGGATGCGGAGGGTCGGTATATGTCTCCGAGAAGCCTAAGGGCAGCCGCCGCTATCCATACTTCGCGCACCGCCAAGGAGAGGGCCTTGAGTGTCCCTGGCACCCCGGCTCCAAGCTGACCCTGGATGAAGCCCGAGCCGCGCAATACAAAGGCAACCAGGTGTCTGCCGCCCACGAGTTCCTGTGCAGGGAGCTAGCTCGCCTAGTGAAGCTAGACCCTCGTCTCCAAGCGGTGGAATCGATAGGACCTACATTGCCGGGGAGGATGGTCAGGGCGGCCGCTACCCTGATGTCCGCTTCCGCTGGGAGGGCTTCCCAGAGTGCGTCTTAGAGGTTCAGCTCTCCAATACGTTCCAGCCCGAGATTTCCGAACGGGGGATATTCTATGAAGGTAAGGGCATGCCGCTGCTATGGATACTGCATGGTGTCGAGCCGCGCCTGGTGAACCTTCCGTCCTCCTTCCGAGACGTGATCCTGAGGCACAAGAACAATGCCTTCGCGCTGGATCAGGAGGCGGTCATGGCGTCGGAGCGCGAGAGGACGCTGGTGCTGAAGTGCTTCCTGTTTAAAGCCGGGGCCGTGGAGGAGACCCACCTGGTCCGCTTCGATGCCCTGAAGTTTCCGAAGAGGGGGCTCCCATATTTCCGCAACATGCTCCTGCCCGACATTGAGGAGTTTCGTGCCAGGAGACGCCGCCCGTGGATCGATGCGCTGAAGGAGTTGAAGGCGGAAACGGACGGCAACTGGTATTCAAGCCAAATGGCGTTGCCCAAAGTCGTCGCGGCGTTCAACACCTTACCAGTGGCCCCGGAGGACCCTGAGGCTCGCTACGATTTTGCCCGACTGGTGGCGATCACGATGACACTCCTCTGCGAGGCCGGGGGGCGTTACCAAGACCTCGTGTATCGCCACATGCCAAACGCCACGGCAGCCCTCAACACCTTTCTAACACGCGGGGGCCCCCAGCAAAGGTGCGCCGAGGTGCTCCGAGTGCTTGTCGATAGGACAGCCCTTGCCTACAAGCTCAAGCCCACGGTGCGGGAGCACATCGCCAAGGCGATAGCCCTGGAGCCAGACCAACAAGTGCGACCCCGGCACCCGTTCTATGACGGCTTGTCCTGGCTGATCCCCGAAGTGTTTGATGAGGCGGTGCGGGAGGAGTTGGCGCAGAGCGAGGCTTTGCCTGAGTGGGCATCTCCTTTGCCTAAAGCGGCTAGTTCTGAGGTGGCCCTTCAGTCTGCTTAGAAGTCAGAAGATTTGTGACGCATCCGCATTCGGAAGGTGGTCGAGCGGAAGGGGGGCCTGAGCCTTTACGGTCTGAATCGCGAAATTGCTGCGAATGTCGCTGACGCCTGGCAATTTCAGCAACGTGCCGAGCAGGAAGCGCTCATAGGCTGCCAGGTCCGGCACGACGACCTGCAACAGAAAATCAGCCTCTCCGGACACCAGATGGCAGGATACGACTTCGGCCAATGCATGCACGGCCTCCCGGAACGCCGCCGCCGGCTCGTCATGATGGCGCTCGACCTTGACCCCGACAAAGACGGTCAGGCCGAGGCCGAGGCCCGCCCGATCAAGCGTCGCATGATAGCCACTGATCACGCCGGCCCTTTCCAGAATACGCACCCGACGCAGGCACGGCGACGGCGACAACCCAACTTTCTCCGCGAGTTGCACATTGGTCAGCCGGGCGTCTCGCTGCAGGGCTGCGAGGATACGGCGGTCGATAGCGTCTAGTTTCAATTTTGGCATCTTGACGATGAATTGGGCGTAATCATTGGCATGATAGGCCAAGATCGGCCTTTGCCGTAGCGCAATTTGCAAGGACATGCCCTTGGCTGCCGAGATAGCCTGAATGCGTAGAAACGGAGAATATGGTCGCGAGGCATGGACGATTTCGGACTGTTCGTCGGCGCGCTCGCCGTTGCCTATCTGGTTCCGGGGCCGGACATGGTGCTGATCCTGCAAACCGGCGCCTTGCAGGGGCGGGTTCATGCGCTCTCAACGGCGGTCGGGCTAGCCCTCGCCCGCGCCGCGCATGTGACCCTTGCCGCCCTCGGGCTCGCGGCCCTGCTTAGAACGGCCCCCTTGGCATTCGAGATCGTGCGTTTCGCGGGCGCGGTCTATCTCGTATGGCTCGGCGTCGCAATCCTGCGGGCGCGAGCCCTCACGACAGAAAGCACGAGCACCCCGACAAACGAGCGAACACATTCCTATCTGGCCGCTGCGCGCCGTGGTCTGCTGACCAACATTTCCAATCCCAAGGCGCTGCTGTTCTGCTCGGTGCTGCTGCCGCAGTTCATCCGGCCAGAGCTGGCAAGCGTGTCGGCGCAGTTTCTCTTGTTGGGCGCAATCCTGGTTGGCGTCGGGATCGCATTCGATCTCGTTTACGCCAGCGCGGGCGCGGTCCTCGGTCGATGGATTGCCCGTCATCCGATTGTACAAATCCTTCAAAGATGGGCGTTCGCGACGCTACTGATCGGCTTCGGGCTGCGACTGGCTTTCTCTCAGCGCCCACAATAGTCATCAGGCAGGCGAAGCCTGAGCTATGCGACAAACTCCATTCCATCAGGTCGATGCCTTCAACTCCCAGACACTACGCGAGCGGCTTTTGGCGTCCCCGCGAGGCTTCATGAGCGTGTCACGTCCAGGTGCCTATCCTTTGGCGGGCGCGGGGCCGCGAACCGAGGAATATCCGATGAAAACGCTGAAGTCGGCATTGGCCGCGAGCACGATTGCCGCGGCTTCCGTGGGAGCATTGTCTACGTCCAGCGCGGTCGCCGCGCCTTACAAGCATGTGCTGCTTATAAGCGTCGACGGGCTGCATGCTCTGGACCTGGCGAACTACGTGGCCGCAAACCCGGCCAGCTCGCTCGCGGCACTTGCCCATTCAGGGATATTCTATCCCAACGCCCTCACCAGCGCTCCGTCCGATTCCTTTCCTGGCCTGGTGGCTCAGGTGACGGGCGGCACACCGAAATCGACGGGCGTCTTCTACGACGACAGCTATGACCGCACCTATTTCGCGCCGGGCTCGGACTGCAAGGGGGCGCCGGGCGCCGAGGTGGCTTTCGCGGAGAACATCGACGTGGACTCCACGCGTCTCGATGCCGGCGGCAAGCCGGGCGATTTCCGCAGCCAGATCGATCCGGCCAAACTGCCGATGACAYTGATCGGCGGCAAATGCACGGTCGTCTATCCGCATGATTTCGTGCGCGTGAACAATGTCTTCGAGATCGTCAAGGCGCATGGCGGCCGCACGGCCTGGTCCGACAAGCATCCGGCCTACGAGTGGCTGAACGGGCCTTCGGGCAAAGGCATCGACGATCTCTATGCTCTCGAGCAGGACAGCCTGATCCCAGGCACCAAGGTGAAGACGACCGGCAGTTTCAAGGCCGAGCGCGATTTCGACGAAGCCCGCCTCAAGGCCGTGATCAACGAGATCAAGGGCCTCGACAGCACCGGCTCGCAGCCGGCCGCCGTCCCCACGCTGTTTGGCATGAATTTTCAGTCGGTCAGCGTCGGCCAGAAATTGCCCAAGGCCGGGCCCGGCGACGAGGCTGGCCTTGTCGGCGGCTACAAGGACGCGGGCGGCACGCCCAACAGCGGCCTCGCCAAACAGCTCGCCTATGTCGACGGCGCTCTCGGTGAACTGGTYAGCGCGCTCAAGGACAACCACCTCGCCGATTCGACCCTGGTCGTTCTCGCCTCGAAGCACGGCCAGTCGCCGATCGATCCGGCMACCTTCCAGGCRCTSGACGACGATCCRTACACCAAGACGCCCGGCTACGCCTTCCATATAGCCGACGATGCCGCGCTGGTCTGGCTGAAGCCCGAGGAGMGGGCCAAGAACCTCGACGCGGCGCAGGACTATCTCGAGAAGTCGAGCAAGGCGGAAGGCATCGCKCAGCTCCAGCCGCCGAACGTGCTGGCGCTCACCTATCAGGACCCGGCCACCGACAGCCGCACGCCCGACTTCATCGCCACGGTCAATCCRGGTGTCGTCTACACGTCCGGATCCAAGATCGCCGAGCATGGCGGCGCCAACGCGAACGACCGCAACRTCGCCCTCCTGATCAGCAGCCCCTCGATCACSCAGAGATCGGTTCCGGCGCTGGTTCAGACATCGCAAGTCGCGCCGACCATCCTGCATGCTCTTGGCTACGACGCGAACGAGCTTCAGGCGGTCAAGATCGAAGGCACGCAGGAGCTGCCCGCCACSCCGTTCTGAAACCCGGTTCTGACGTGGCGCCGCGGATCAGCGGCGCCGCRTTCCWSGCCAGCGTGTTATGTCCTCGGCCGTCGCCTTGCCGCCGCGCGGCCCGTGAATCGTGACCGAGCGCGACGCGGCCGCCACCGAGAAATCGAGCGCGTCCGCGAAGGACTGGCCTTGCGACAGACACCAGGTCAACGTGCCGCCGAAAGTGTCGCCGGCTCCGGTCACGTCGACGACCTCAACCGGATAGCCGGCGGCGCGCACAATGGTCGCGCCATTGCTCGCTTCGGCCCCATCCGCCGCCATGGTGCGGACCATCCATGCGATCCCCGCGGCGCGCATCCAGTCGCCGATACGCGAGATATCGTCATGGCCGAAAGCGGCGCGAAAACCCACCTGATTGAAGATGACGACCTCGGCCCCCGTCAGATACGGCAAATCCTCTTGCGTGCAGCCGCCGACGTCCAGATCGAAAATGGCGCGGCGGCCGTGCGCGCGTAGGTCGGCCAGCAAGGCCGCCTGTCCAAGCGTCGCATCGCCGTTTCCGCTGCGCAGCCGCCGGGCGCGGTAGAGCGTCAGGTAGAGAAAGCCCGGTGAGCGCAGCGCCGCCAGCGTCTCCTCCCGCAGCCACATCGGCTGCTGGCCCATTTCCACCGTCAGCACGATGTGCTCACCGCCGACAAGGAAGATCAGGTTGCGCGATTCCGCGATTGCCCGGTCCGTGAGCATATGCGCCACGCCGACGCCATTGGCGCGCAAATCCGCGATGAGTCGCCTCGATAGCTCGCTTTCGTTCAGCAGCGAGATGAATTCGGTGTCGCCGCCGAGCGACGCATGCACGACGGCGGCGTTGGCGATCGAGCCGCCGATTTCCGCCGGCAACTCGTTCACCATGCCCTTGTCGGCCGGGCCAGGCCAGCGCTCGGCGGTGTAATATTCGTCCAGCGCCACGTCACCGATGAAGAAGGCGCTCACGCGGCCGATCCCTGGCCGGCGGCAATGAGGAGCGGCCCGCCATCGACCGGAACCCAGGGACTGGCGCCGAGCCCGCAGATCGCCATCCAGAAATAGGCTGTCGGTCGCGTCAGGCCCCGGCAGGCGTCGTGCCAGACGCCCCGGTCCATGACCACCGCTTGTCCCGGCGAGATTATGAAGGCCTCGATCTGGTCGCGGCGCGGCGCCGGCGCCGCGGAAGCCGGAGCGACGGCCAGCACGACCGGCGCATCCGCGCAGAAGATCGCCTCTTCCGTGCCGAGGTGTCGTTCCATCTCCGCGCAATGCCATGGAGCGGCGCCGCCGCTGGTCATGCCGAGATGGCCACTGCCGCCGATCAGCGGCTTGTGGGTGAAACCGTCGCGCCAGCCATTGCCGGCCGTCCAGACGACCTTCTCGTCGCCGCCTCCCGCAAGGTCGTAGACGGTGCCGAAGCGTGCGAAGGCCTCGGCCGTCGCATGGCGGGCGACGATTTGATCCGGCGCGGTCATGCCGCCATCCGCGCGGAGCGCACGGCCCGCATCAGGCGCGCGACGTGGTCGGCCTCCACCGGGCCGGTGTCGCGGTGATCGCGCTTGAGCCAGCTACCGACGATGGCACCGTCGGCGACGGCCAATTGTTCGGCGGCATTGGCTTCCGTCATGCCGGCGCCGATCACCAGCGGCACCGATCCTCCGGTCGCGGCGCGAAACCTCGCCACCTTGTCGAGATCGGTCGGCTCGGCCGTCGCGTTCGATGTCACCACCAGCACGTCGCAGCGTGCGGCACCGATCTCGACATCCTCAGCCTCCGGGCGACCGGAAAGGACGGGCTTGTATTTGAAGCGCACGCCGCCAAGCAACAGCACAGGAACTGCGGCCCTGCGGGCCGCCAGTTCGGCGGCGAAAGGCGCATCGGCCTCCGGCGGCAGGTGGCCGGCAACCGAATCGATCTGGATGAAATCCACCGGATAGCGGCCGGCCAGCGCAAAGGCGGACGCGTCGTCGCGCAGCACGTTGACGCCGATCCTGCTGCCGAGGCTGAGGCCGCCGATGCGCTCGAGCGCGCGCTCGACGTCCTCGGCGTCGCCGAAATAGTTCTCGATCACCAGCCCGTCCACGCCTTCGCCGGCAAGGATGCGCGCCTCTTCCTCGGCCTGCGCGAGCTTTGCCTGGCGCCCCTCGCCGGCAAGATGCAGCATCGCGAGGATCGGCTTGGGGTTGGTGAAGGTTTCGCCGAAGCGGCTCATGTCTGTTCTCCTGCGTCACTTCCCGATGGGAGCTGCGCGGTGCTGCGCCCCCAGCGGGTCGCGAATTTCATCTGGACCGCGGGCGAGTAGACGATCGACGTCCGCTCGACCAACCGGTCCTCGCCATCCAGCACGTCGCCGCTGGCGCAAAGATAACCGGGCACGCCCGGCGCGCCCGCGAAGACGTCCCTCAGACGCTCCGATGGCGGCACGACCGTCAGCAGGAGCTCCGAGCGCATCGGATGACGGCCATAGTCGCGGCGCAGCGTCTCGTAGAGCGACTGCTCCGCGAAATCATAGTGTTCTATCCCGGGGTAGAGCTCGAGGCTCAGCCACGACGTATCCATGTTCAACCAGGTGACGGCCTCGCCGTTGGCGAGGCCGCGCGCGCGGACGAGATGCAATTCACCGTCCTCGACCTGATGTTCCAGCACTCGCGTCACCGGACGCTGGCCCTGCCTGCGGGCCAGTTCGGTGAAACTGCCGAAGTTCCAGATGCTGTGGCTGATCGGCCGGTGCGAGACGATCGTTCCACGGCCCCGGACCTGCTGCACCAGCCCCTCGGACACCAGCAGCGACATCGCATTGCGGACCGTGGTCCGCGCTATGCCGAACTGGTCGCGCAGCTGGTTCTCCGACGGGATGGCTTCTCCCTCGGCAAGATCCCCGCTCAGGATCGCCGCTCGCAACATCCGGTAAAGCTGCCGGTAGAGCTGCTCGCCCGAATAGGCGTCGAGCTGCAGCCGCGACAGGCCGAAATCCGGGCGCTGCGTTTCGACGGGCGGGTTGGTGCGATCAGGCCGGGGCATGGTCCCTCTGCTTATTTTTCGCCGTTAACCGTGAATTTCTCGACCCCGGCCTCCTTCAGGCCGTAGCGGTCGAGAATCTCGACATAGGTGCCATCTGCCTTCAAACCGTTAAGAGCAGCTAGCACCGCGTCGCGCAGCTGTGGGTTTTGCTTGGCGAAGGCGATGCCGTAGTGATTGATCTCGCCCACGGCGCCAATCTGGTAGAACTTGCCCGGCTCCTGCTTCATCAGGTCGAGCAACCCTTCGAGGCCGATGATCGAGGCCTGCGCGCGACCCTGGCGGATCTGCATGATGTGCTCGGCCTGGGTCGGGATCTGGATGACATTCATCTGCTTGTCGGCGGCACAGGTGGCCTTGCTCAGATCCTCGGCCCAGGTGACCCAGCTGGTGCCGGTCGCGACGGCGATCGTCTTGCCGCAGAGGTCGGCTTCGGTCTTGACGGTATCCTTCAGTTCAGCGGCCGAATAGAAGACGTTGCCGGTCTTGAAGTAGTCGATGAAGTCCAGTTGCTTCTGGCGTTCGACCTTGTCGGAGAAGGCCGTCATGATCAGGTCGGAACGGCCCGTGACGACCTGCGGAATGAGCTGCGGGAAATCGACGTTCTGGAAATCGGCCTTGAGGCCAAGCCGGTCGGCGACTGCTTTCGCCAGGTCGATGTCAAAGCCCTTCAGGTCGGTCGAGCCGGCATCGTTGAACTCCATCGGCGGGTAGGCCAGGCTGATGGTGACATTGAACTTGCCGCCGGCGCGCACGGCGTCCGGCAGCTTCGCGGCCGCTGCTTCATCCGTTGCGGCCCAGGCAGGACTGCTGATCGCCAGGCCGGCAATTGCCGCGGCTGCAAGGCACTGCGCGATAGAAAGCGTTGGTTTCATTTTTTGGTCTCTCCCGTTTTGAATTATGCGCGGCCTGATCTCAGGACAGCACGCGGCTAAGGAATGTTCTGACGCGCGGGTCCCCGGGGTTGCTGAGAACCTGCTCGGGTTTTCCGGTCTCGCGGATTTCGCCCTCGATCATCACCAGGACGCGATCGGCGACTTCGCGGGCGAAGCCGATTTCATGCGTGACGACGACCATGGTGGTACCGCCCTTGGCGAGGCCGCGCATGACCTCCAGCACCTCGCCCACCAGTTCGGGGTCAAGTGCGCTGGTTGGCTCGTCGAACAGCATTACGCGCGGCTCCATCGCCAGCGCGCGGGCGATGGCGACGCGCTGCTTCTGGCCCCCGGATAGCTGCGCGGGATAGCTCGACGCGCGTCCGGCCATGCCGACCTGGTCGAGCAGCTCCATGGCGCGTTTCTCCGCCTCGGCGCGGCGCAGACCGCGCACGACCATCGGCCCTTCGATGACGTTGCCCAGCACCGTGCGGTGCGCGAAGAGATTGAAGTGCTGGAACACCATCCCCAGCTGGCTTTGCTGGGCGCGCAGGCGGCGAACCGGCAATTCCTGCAGGACGCCTGAACGCAGCTCATAGCCCATGATCGCGCCGTCCACCCAGACATAGCCCGCATTGGGGATCTCGAGGTGGTTGATGCAGCGCAGGAACGTGCTTTTGCCGCTGCCCGAAGGGCCGAGGATGCACAGCACCTCGCCATAGGCGACCTCCAGGTCGAGCCCCTTCAGCACCTCATGACCGCCGAAACTTTTGCGGACGCCGACCGCCTTGACCGCGAGACTCATGCTTCCCCCGAAGCCATGGCGCGCAACGTGCTTATCTTGAACCACTGCTTGCGGTTTCCCGTCGTGGCGGCGCCGCGTCCAAAATGCTGCTCGAGGTAGAATTGACCGATCGACAGCATGGTGGTTCCGGCCAGATACCAGATGGCGCAGACGAAAAGCAGTTCGATGACCGCCCCGTTGATGAAGTAGATCCGCTGCGCGGCGTTCAGCATTTCGCCCATGGCGATGGTCGCGGCGAGCGATGAGAATTTGAGCATGCCGACAGCGCTGTTGCCCAGCACCGGAAGTATGAGCCGCAAGGTCTGCGGCAGGACGATCCTGCGCATGGTCTGACCGGGCGACATGCCCAGCGTATGCGCGGCCTCGACCTGGCCGCGATCGACAGACGCGATGCCGCCACGCACCACCTCGGTGAGGTAAGAGCCCTCGTTGACACCAAGCCCCAGGATAGCGGCAACAAAAGGCGTGACCACGTCGACCATCCGCGCATCGACCAGACCCGGAATGTAGAGCCGCGGGAAGACCAGTCCGATGTTGAACCAGATCAAAAGCTGCAGGAGCACCGGCGTGCCGCGAAAGATCCAGACATAGAGCCAGGCGGCAAAACGCAAGGTCGGGTTGGCCGCGGTGCGCATGATGCCGAATGCGAACCCGAGGGCGATGCCCAGCGCCAGCGCGCAGGCGGAGATCAGCAGCGTCCAGCCGAACCCGATGACGACGACGCGAGCGGTGAGGAACTGCCCGACCACGTCCCACCGGATCTGGCCCATGGCGAAGGCGCGGACGATCAGCGCTAGGAGCGCGAGCCCGACGATGGCGCTGATCCAGCGCCCGGGATGGGTCAATCCACGCCGCGGAGCATCCGGCCCGGGCAGGTCCGGGATTTGCAGCGGCTGAACTGGCGAGGTTGGTTTTGCAGCGGTCATAGTCAAGTTGTACGGTTAGGCCTACAACTTACTAAGCGAGGCATATGAGCCTGTCAAGCGGGGGGCTTTGCGAACGTCTCGCGGCAAAGACACGGTTCTGACCGAAGCCGCTTGCAAGCATACGGAGGACGCCTTGAGGGTCGCGAGCATCCACGCTGTCCGCGCCGGCGGCGGCTCCGTCCGTGGAGCGCATCCTGCCGCGCGAACCCCGGCAGCTGGCCGCGGCCGAGCGCGCGGCCCTGTTCGGAGATGGCAAGCCCGCCATGGCCGTTCGGGTCCGGCATCAGGAACCCGCCAGCGACGAACTGGCGGATCAGCGACAGCCMCGACAGCCCTACCGCTAGATCCATTGCCTTGCCGCATAAACGGTGGCTAGCTTCCACCATGGGCAAAAAAGAGGAGCCTTCGCATGATCGACGCCGCCACCCTCATCACCTACATCGCTGTCGTCCTTGGCTTCGTGTTCATTCCAGGCCCTGCGACGCTGCTCACCGTAGCGCGGGCGACGAGTTCGGGGACGAGGGTCGGCATCGCCACCGGCGCCGGCATCGCAGCTGGCGATGTGTTTCACACCGTCATGGCGATTATCGGCATCTCAGCCATCATCGCCGCTTCGGCGATGCTGTTCAGCATCATCAAATATGTCGGCGCGGCCTACCTCGTTTACGTCGGCATTCGCGCCATCCTTGAAAAAGTGCCAGCCAATCTGGCCGGTGGCGCCTTGCCGATATCCGCGGCCAGGGCATTCCGGCAGGCCATATTGACCGAGATCCTCAATCCCAAGACAGCGCTCTTCTTCCTGGCGTTCCTGCCTCAGTTCGTGCATCCGGAACACGGATTGGTCATGCTGCAGCTGACGATCCTGGGCGCAGTCTTTGTCCTGCTTGGCCTGTTCAGTACCGTCGTCTTCGCCGTTTCCGCCGCGGGTCTCGGCCACTTCCTGCGCCGCAACCCTGCCGTGCTGAAATGGCAAGGYAAGGTGGTCGGCGGCATCTATTGCGCCCTGGGCGTGCGACTGGCGCTGCAGCAGCGCTGAATGCTGTATCCCATCCGGGCATTCGATGCTCGGACTACGAGGACCTGTGAACCGGCCAGCCACCTCGTTTCTGAGCGCCCGCCGTGGTACGAAGCGCATCCGCCGTGACGAGTTTTTGGGGGCGAATGATTCGCCGTGGATTTGGCAGAAACGGGCTCGCGTGAGGTGACATGAGGAAAGACGAAGCGGAAAAGCTCTTCGGCGGCGGCAGGGACGACTTCGACCTTGGCCCGATAGAAGACTATCTGCATGCCCTTGCGACCGAGCGCGAAGTGCCGGATGTAGCGATCGGGCTCTGCACGATCAGGATTGAGGAATCCGCTCCGCCGCTACGCGCGGTACTTGAACGCGCCGCCGATGGAGAGCCTCTGTCGGACGATGAAGAGATGCTGCTCTTCAGGGGCGTGTACATTCTCGGTGGTGCCCGCGACAGCCTGGCATGCCAACCCTTGCTGCGCCTGTTACGCCGCCCCGCTGAGGAAACCAACCGGCTGCTCGGCGACACCATAACCGAAACCTTGTCGCGCATCGTCGCGGGCGTCTTCGACGGCGACGCCGACGCGCTGTTCGGCATTATAGCCGACCGCTCCGTCGATGAATTCATCCGCGACGCGGTGTTTGGCGCGGTGACTTTTTTGACCTGGGACGGTCGTATCGAGCGCGACCGGACACGGCATTTCCTGGAGCGGTTCTACCGGGAGAGGCTGGCGGACGACTGGGATTACGCCTGGGTCGGCTGGCTGGAGGCGGTCGCGAAGCTTCCCCTGCGAGACCTCGTTCCGCTTGTCTACAGCGCCTGGGACGAGGGCCGCATACCAGAAGATGTGCTTGATCGCAGCCATTTCGAACGTGACCTGCAGGACGCCGAGCAGGAACCCGGCGACATCGGCCGGTTCGACCGCGCGAGTCTGAGCTACATCGAGGATGTCCTTGTGGCGCTAGACTGGACTCGCGGCCTTGGCGATGACGACAACTTCGACTTTGAGGACGATTTCGAGCCCGGCGACGTCGATGGCTGGCAACCCTCTTTGCCTGACTCGATCTGGTCCGACTCGACGCCGGTCACCAATCCCTGGCGCGACGTCGGGCGCAACGATCCGTGCCCTTGTGGCAGCGGCAAGAAATTCAAGAAATGCTGCCTCACCAATTGAGACGCCGAGCTCGCCTGGTCATTCGGCGGCATGCGCCTCGATCGCGCTGAGGAAGGCCTCGCCGAACTCCCGGAGCTTGGCCTCGCCGACGCCATTCACCTCGGCGAATGCGTCGAGGTCGCGCGGGCGGCGCTCGGCCATGTCGATCAGCGTCCGGTCGGAGAAGACGACATAGGCCGGCACCTGCCGTTCTTTCGCCAGGCGCAAACGCAGCGCCTTGAGGGTGGCGAGCAGCCCCGCATCCACACTGTCCGCCCCGGCGGCGGCTGCGTCCGTGGAGCGCATCCTGCCGCGCGAACCCCGGCCCCGCGTCTCGACCCGGTATTGGAACGGCAGCTGGCCGCGGCCGAGCGCGCGGCCCTGTTCGGAGATGGCCAGCCCGCCGTGGCCGTTCGGGTCCGGGACCAGAAACCCGCCCGCSACGAGYTGGCGGATSAGSGACAGCCACACATCCCTCTTGTGCGACGCGCCGGYGCCGAAACTGCCGAGCCTTTCATGGCCCCTTGCCAGCACCTTCTCGGTYTCATGGCCRAGCAGGAYRTCGATGATRTGYGCRGCGCCGAAACGCTCTCCCGTCTGCGCGACGGYCGTCAGGATGATCCGCGCCTCTTCCCTGCCGTCRRCGCGCGGCGCCTGGTTCCGGCAGTTGTCGCAATTGCCGCAGGGCGACGCGCTTTCRCCGAAATAGCCGAGCAGCACCTGGCGGCGGCACTGYGCCGTCTCGCAATAGCCGATCAGCATGTCCAGCCGGCCGTGCGARCGCCGCTTGTGCTCGGGCGAAGCGTCTTCATCGTCGATGAACAGGCGGCGCGTGCGGATGTCGCCGAGRCCGTAGAGCATATGCGCCTCCGCCGACCGACCATCGCGGCCGGCGCGGCCGATCTCCTGGTAGTAGGCCTCCAGGCTGCCGGGCAGATCGGTGTGGAAGACATAGGCGACATCGGGCTTGTCGATGCCCATGCCGAAGGCGATGGTCGCCACGATCACCACGCCCGACAGCGTCATGAAGGCGTTCTGGTTGGCCTCGCGCGCCTCCTTGCTCATGCCGGCATGATAGGGAAGCGCGTTGACGCCGTTCTTTTCGAGAAAGGCGGCCATCTCCTCGGTTTTCCGGCGCGACAGGCAATAGACGATGCCGCTTCGTCCGGCATGACGTTCGACGAAGCGCAGCAGCTGGCGCTTGCTGTCCTGCTTCGGCTCGATGGCAAGGCTTATGTTCGGCCGGTCGAAACCCAGCACCAGCGTTTCGACGCGATCGGCGAACAGCCGTGACACGATGTCGGTGCGCGTCGTCTCGTCCGCGGTCGCCGTCACTGCGATGATCGGCACGTTCGGGAAAATGTCGCGCAGCCGCGACAGGTCTTCATATTCGCGCCGGAACGCCGGTCCCCATTGCGAGATGCAATGCGCTTCGTCGATGGCGATCAGGCGGATATCTAGTCTCGCCAGCGCGTCGAGCATCCGCTCGGTCATCAGCCGCTCCGGCGCGAGATAGAGCAGGCGGGTCTGGCCGGATGCGACGCGGCGCCATGCGGCGACATTGGCGTCGCGGTCGAGCGAGGAGTTGATCGTGTCGGCGGCGACGCCCGCCAGCCGCAACGCCGCGACCTGGTCCTGCATCAGCGCCACCAGCGGCGAGACCACGATTGTCAGCCCACCGAGCACGAGCGCCGGAACCTGATAGCAGAGCGACTTGCCGGCGCCTGTCGGCATGACCGCCAGCACATGGCGCCCGGAAAGCAGCGTCTCCATGACGGCGGCCTGGCCGGGGCGAAAATCGTCGAAGCCGAACACGTCCTTCAGCACGCGCCGCTTTGGATCGCGCCCCTCTGCCGGGACGCCAGCCGTCGATGTCCGCATTGAAAGTGATTCCCGGCTTCGGCTTCCGGCTACGGTCTTAAAGCGAAGATCGCCGGAAGGCTATCCGGACTCGGGACCGTCCCCACTGTGGCCGTCACCGGCCAACGACGGATGTTAAATCTATCTTCACCATGTTGCCCCACTGTTGTCGTCCTGCGGCAATGTTTTGAGTACCGCGGCGGCGCCACAGGCGCCCAGGCAACAAGCTCGCGCCTCACGGCGCGGGCTTTTTTGCATCGGCAACATCGCCTAGGCATGATGCCGAAAAGTGTGAAGCGGTTTTCGGGCGACATCATGCTCTATCTCTTTGATTTAGAGCCGATGTCCGTGACGTCAGAGCCGGTAGGCTTTCTTGGCAAGCGTATAGGCGAGGTCCCGGGCCAACTCGTGCGCTTCATCCTCGCGCAGCCGGTGCTCGGCCACCAACCGGGCCAGGAAGGCACAGTCGACACGTCGGGCCACGTCGTGCCGCGCCGGGATCGACGGGAAGGCGCGGGTGTCGTCGTTGAAGCCGACCGTGTTGTAGAAACCGGCGGTCTCGGTGGTCATCTCGCGGAAGCGGCGCATCCCTTCCGGGCTGTCGTGGAACCACCAGGCRGGGCCGAGYYTSAGCGCCGGATAGACGCCGGCRAGCGGCGCCAGTTCGCGCGCRTAGCTCGTCTCRTCRAGSGTGAACAGGATGACGGTGAGGTCGCGCTCCAGCCCGACGCAGTCGAGCAACGGCTTCAGCGCCGTCACGTAATCGGTCCGGGTCGGGATGTCGAAACCCTTGTCCCGCCCGAATTTCTGGAAGATAGCCGGCGAATGATTGCGCGACGAACCGGGGTGGATCTGCATCACCAGCCCGTCGTCGCGGCTCATCTTGGCCATTTCGGTCAGCATCTGGGCACGGAACAGACGCCGCTCGCGCTGGTCGTCCGAGCCGCGGCGGATGCGGTTGAACAGTTCCTCGGCGGCCGCATCGGAAAGGTTGGCGGTCTCCGCCGTCGGATGACCGTGATCGGACGATGTCGCGCCGAAACCCTTGAAGTAGGCGCGCCGCTTGCGGTGCGCGTCGAGGTAGCCGGCCCAGGAGCCGGTGTCGCAGCCGGTGATCTCGCCCAGCCGGTCGAGATTGGCCAGGAACCCTTCGAAGTCGGGATCGACCACGGCATCCGGCCGATAGGCGGTGACGACGCGGCCCCTCCAGCCGCTGTCGCGGATCATCTGATGCCATTTGAGATCGTCGAGCGCGCCTTCCGTGGTCGCGATGACCTCGATGTTGAAGCGCTCGAACAGCGCGCGCGGACGATAGTCGTCACGCGTAAGCAGCGCGGCGATGGTATCGTAGTGGCGGTCGGCGGTCTCGGCGCCGAGCGGCTCGTCGATGCCGAACAGATGTCTCAGCACATGGTCGAACCACAGCCGCGTCGGCGTGCCGCGGAACAGGTAGTAATGCTCGGCGAAGCGCCGCCAGATCGCCCGGCCGTCGGTCTCGACCTGCCCGCCTTCGAGCGTCGGCACGCCGAGGTCCTCGAGGCGGACGCCCTGGCTGAACAGCATGCGGAAGATGTAGTGGTCGGGCACGATCAGCAATTGCGCCGGGTCGGGGAACGGCTCGTCGAGCGCATACCAGCGCGGGTCGGTGTGGCCGTGCGGGCTGACGATGGGCAGGTCCTTCACGCCGGCGTAGAGGGCGCGGGCAAGCGAGCGCGAAGCCGTTTCGGGTGGAAACAGAATATCTGGATCGGTGAGCGCGATCATGGACATAGCGGCTCCTCCGGGGTCAGGTATGGGTACGGTCGGGGAGGAATGATGTCAACGCGGCCGGCGTTTTGGTTGTTCCTTGCGGCGGTGGCGCGCAGGTGCTACGCCCGCGTCTGACCCGCCGCGCAGGACCATCGACATGCCGCTCCGCCGGAAGCTCCCAGCCATATCGGTGCCATGACCGGCGCTCGTCTCGCCAACAGCACGCTGCGGTCGTTACCCGAGCGGGTTTCGGTCCCGGCCTATGCCCGCGATGGCGTCACACCGGGCATCGTCCATCTCGGCGTCGGCGCCTTCCATCGCGCGCACCAGGCGGCCTATGTCGACGCTTGCCTGGCAAGCGGAGAAATGGATTGGGGCATCGTCGGCGTCTCGCTGCGCAGCCCCGACACGCGCGATGCGCTGGCGCCACAGGACGGCCTCTACACGTTGGCAATCCGCGATAGCGCAGGCGAACGGTTGCAGGTCGTCGGCTCGATCCTGTCGCTGCTGGTGGCGCCGGAAGATCCGGGCGCGGTGCTCGACGCGCTCGCCGACCCGCGCACCCGCATCGTCACGCTCACGATCACCGAGAAGGCCTATCTCAGGGCCGCCGACGGCAGTCTCGACCGGACCCATCCCGACATCGCGCACGATCTCGTGAACTCAGCATCGCCAAGGACCGCGCACGGCTTCCTGGCCGAAGCACTGGCGCGCCGGCGTGCCGCCGGCACGCCGCCCTTCACCGTGCTCTGCTGCGACAACCTGCCGGCCAATGGCGCAACGCTGCACCGGCTGCTGATCGAGTTCGCGACCTTGCGCGATGTCAAGCTTGCCGGAGATGCCAGGCTTACTGATCACATCGCCGAAGACGTCGCCTTCCCGTCCAGCATGGTCGACCGCATCGTGCCTGCGACGACCGATGCCGACAGGGCACGCGTCGCGGCGACGCTCGGTATGGAAGACGCCTGGCCGGTGATGACCGAACCGTTCCGCCAATGGGTGATCGAGGACARKTTYCCGGCRGGACGGCCRGCYTGGGAACARTTCGGCGTCACCATGGTCGAAGACGTTCGGCCGTTCGAGGACATGAAGCTGAGACTGCTCAACGGCGCGCATTCCGGCATAGCCTATCTCGGCCTGCTCAGCGGCCACGCCACCGTCGACCGCGCCTTCGGCGATCCTGCGATAAGGCAGTTCGTGGATCGGCTGTGGGCCGAAGCGATCCCGACGCTGCCGCAAGACGCGGGGCTAGATACGAGCGCCTACATCGCCGAGCTCGCCGAGCGCTTTTCCAACACCGCGCTTGCCCACCGTACGGCACAGATCGCCAATGACGGCAGCCAGAAGCTGCCGCAGCGCATYGTYGCSWCMGCCCTGGCCAGGCTGGAGGCAGGGTTGCTTCCCGTGCRTCTGTCGCTGGTCATCGCCGCCTGGATCGCCGCCTGCGAGGCGCGCGGCAAGAGCTTGCCTGACAGCCATTTTACCGACCCGCTGGACACTGCCCTCGCCGGACTTTTTGCCCGGTCGCTGCCGACAGCGGAAATGACAGCCACCGTCTTCGATCTCGCCGGCTTCGCCAAGAACCATCCCGAGCGGGGGACATTGATCGAGTTCGTCGTCACCCACCTCGTTCATCTCCGGCAGGGCGGCCCGGCGCTTGCCTTCGCTGCGCTCGGCATCGGTGGCTGACGCCAATCTTGATCGATTACTCTGATCGTGCCGTCCCGAACGGCGCGGAGCTGGCATCAAAACAAAAAAGCGGGGCAAGCCCCGCTTTTCATTCAACAGACAACCGTTTTCAGGCCGGGATAAGGGCGCCTTCCAGCGTGGTGAGCTGGCTCAGGAACTGCTCCGCCTTGGCGCGACTCTCGTCGTCCTTGGCGTCGGCGGCGTCTTCCTTGGCTTCCTGGATGCGGCGGGCAATGTCGGCGCGGTCGATATCGTTCACATGCGTCGCCGATTCGGCAAGCAGCGTGCAGCCGGACGGCAGGATGTCGGCGAAGCCGCCGAACACGACGAAGCGCTCTTCGGAGCCGCCCGCGGTCTTCACCGTGACGACGCCGGGCTTGATCGTGGTCATGACCGGAGCGTGCTGCGCCATCACGGTCATCTCGCCTTCGGCGCCCGGGATGACAACGGACTCGACCTGCTCGGAAACGAGCAGCCGTTCCGGCGAGACCAGTTCGAACTTGAAAGCTTCAGCCATGCTTGTCTAGCGAGTAGGGAATAGCGAGTAGCGAGTAGTTGAAGAAACTCGGCTGCCCCGCTGATCCCTATTCGCTACTCCCTATTCGCTATTCGCTTCTTTACGCCGCTTCGGCCGCCAGGCGCTGCGCCTTCTCGACCGCCTCTTCGATGCCGCCGACCATGTAGAAAGCGGCTTCCGGGAGATGGTCGTAGTCGCCGGCGCAAAGGCCCTTGAAGCCCTTGATGGTGTCGGCGAGGTCGACCAGCTTGCCCGGCGAACCCGTGAACACTTCGGCGACGAAGAATGGCTGCGACAGGAAGCGCTCGATCTTGCGGGCGCGGGCAACGGTCTGCTTGTCCTCTTCCGACAGTTCGTCCATGCCCAGGATGGCGATGATGTCCTGAAGCGACTTGTAGCGCTGCAGGATCGACTGCACCTGGCGGGCGACCTGGTAGTGCTCCTCGCCGACAACCATCGGGTCGAGCATGCGCGAGGTGGAATCCAGCGGGTCGACGGCCGGGTAAATGCCCTTTTCCGAGATCGCGCGGTTCAGCACGGTCGTGGCGTCGAGGTGGGCGAACGAGGTCGCCGGCGCCGGGTCGGTCAAGTCGTCGGCCGGAACGTAGATGGCCTGCACCGAGGTGATCGAGCCCTTGGTCGTCGTGGTGATGCGCTCCTGCAGCGCGCCCATGTCGGTGGCCAGCGTCGGCTGGTAGCCCACGGCCGAAGGGATACGGCCGAGCAGCGCCGACACTTCCGAGCCCGCCTGGGTGAAGCGGAAGATGTTGTCGACGAAGAACAGCACGTCCTGGCCCTGATCGCGGAAGTACTCGGCGACCGTCAGACCGGTCAGGCCGACGCGGGCGCGGGCGCCCGGCGGCTCGTTCATCTGGCCGTACACCAGCGCTGCCTTCGAACCCTGGCCGCCGCCCTTCTTGTTGACGCCCGATTCGATGAACTCGTGATAGAGGTCGTTGCCTTCGCGGGTACGCTCACCGACGCCGGCGAACACCGAGAAGCCGCCGTGAGCCTTGGCGACGTTGTTGATCAGTTCCTGGATCAGCACGGTCTTGCCGACGCCGGCGCCGCCGAACAGGCCGATCTTGCCGCCGCGGGCATAAGGCGCGAGCAGGTCGAGAACCTTGATGCCGGTGACCAGGATCTGGGCTTCCGTCGACTGGTCGATATAGGCCGGGGCCGGCTGGTGGATGGCGCGCATTTCGACAGCGTCGACCGGGCCGGCTTCGTCGACCGGCTCGCCGATGACGTTGATGATGCGGCCGAGCATACCCGGGCCGACCGGAACCGAGATCGGCGCGCCGGTGTCGTAGACGGCCTGGCCGCGCACCAGGCCTTCGGAAGAGTCCATGGCGATGCAGCGCACGGTGTTCTCGCCGAGATGCTGGGCGACCTCGAGCACCAGGCGGTTGCCGACATTCTCGGTCTCCAGCGCGTTCAGGATCGCCGGCAGATGGTCTTCGAACTGCACGTCGACGACGGCGCCGATGACCTGGCGGACCTTGCCGGCGGCGCCGACCCTCTTCGCCGAAACGCTCGCCGCGGCCGCCTTGGCCGGAGCTGCTGCCGCTGCCTTGGCCGGAGCGGCCGCCTTCTTGGCCGGAGCGGCCTTCGCGGCTGCCGGAGCCGTTGCCGCTTCCTTGGCCGGTGCCGCCTTGGCGGCGGTCTTCGGGGTAGCTGCTTTCGCCATCGTCTTTGCCCTTTTCCGTCTATCTGTTGTTCACGCTGTCCGCCGCGAGATCGATCGCCTCGCGCGGCGCGCTTAGAGCGCCTCGGCGCCCGAAATGATTTCGATCAGTTCCTTGGTGATCTGCGCCTGCCGCTGGCGGTTGTAGGTGATCGACAGCCTGTTGATCATGTCGCCGGCATTGCGCGTGGCATTGTCCATCGCGCTCATCTTGGCGCCCATCTCGCCGGCTGCGTTTTCCAGCAGCGCGCGGAATATCTGCACAGCGATGTTGCGCGGGATGAGGTCGGAAAGGATCTCGCCCGGCTCCGGCTCGTATTCATAGACAGCGCCGCCGCTATTGCCGCCTTCGGCGGCCGGCGCAGCCTCGGCTGCCGGGATGATCTGCTGCGCAGTCGGGATCTGGCTGATCACCGACTTGAACTGCGAATAGAACAGCGTGCAGACGTCGAAGCCGCCCTGGTTGAACAGGTGGATCACCTTGCGCGCGATCGCATCGGCATTGGCGAAGCCGAGCGTCTTGACCTCGCGCAGGTCGACACGCTCGAGGATGAGCGAGCCATAGTCRCGGCGCAGGATATCGAAACCCTTCTTGCCGACGCAGATGATCTTGACCTGCTTGCCGTCGGCGAGAAGCCTGCGGATGTGGTCGCGGGCGAGGCGCGAGATCTGCGAATTGAAGCCGCCGCACAGGCCGCGCTCGGCGGTGCAGACGATGAGCAGATGCACGTCGTCCTTGCCGGTGCCGGTCATCAGCGCCGGCGCATCGCCGCCGCCGCCGACCGCCTGGGTGATGTTGGCCAGCACGACGCCCATCCGCTCGGAATAGGGACGCGCCGCTTCCGCAGCTTCCTGCGCGCGGCGCAGCTTCGCCGCGGCGACCATCTGCATCGCCTTGGTGATCTTCTGCGTCGCCTTGACCGAGGCGATACGGTTACGAAGGTCTTTTAATGAAGGCATGCTTCAAACCTGATCCCGTGCGTCCGGCTTTGTCTCAAGCGAAGGTCTTGGCGAAGGCGTCGATCTCGGCCTTGAGCTTGGCGCGCAGGTCGTCCGACAGCGCCTTTTCCTTGCGGATGCCGTCGAGCACGTCCTTGCCGGCCGAGCGCATATGGGCGAGCAGGCCCTGCTCGAACTTGCCGACCTGGTTGAGCGCCAGCTTGTCGAGATAGCCGTTGACGCCGGCGAAGATCACCGAGACCTGYTCTTCCGTCTTGAGCGGCGAGAACTGCGGCTGCTTSARCAGCTCCGTCAGGCGCGAACCGCGRTTSARSAGRCGCTGCGTGGCGGCGTCGAGGTCGGAACCGAACTGCGCGAAGGCCGCCATTTCGCGGTACTGCGCGAGCTCGCCCTTGATCGAGCCGGCGACCTGCTTCATCGCCTTGATCTGCGCCGACGAGCCGACGCGCGACACCGACAGGCCGACGTTGACCGCCGGACGGATGCCCTGGAAGAACAGGTTGGTTTCCAGGAAGATCTGGCCGTCGGTGATCGAGATCACGTTGGTCGGGATGTAGGCCGACACGTCGTTGGCTTGCGTCTCGATGATCGGCAGCGCGGTCAGCGAACCGTTGCCATTGTCGTCGTTGAGCTTGGCGGCGCGCTCCAGCAGGCGCGAATGCAGGTAGAAGACGTCGCCCGGATAGGCTTCGCGGCCCGGCGGGCGGCGCAGCAGCAGCGACATCTGGCGGTAGGCGACGGCCTGCTTCGACAGGTCGTCATAGCTGATCAGGGCATGCATGCCGTTGTCGCGGAAATACTCGCCCATGGTGCAGCCGGCGAACGGCGCCAGGAACTGCATCGGCGCCGGATCGGAGGCGGTGGCGGCGATGATGATGGAGTAGTCGAGCGCGCCACGCTCTTCCAGCACCTTCACGAACTGCGCGACCGTCGAGCGCTTCTGGCCGACGGCGACGTAGACGCAGTAGAGCTTTTCCTTCTCCGGGCCGTTGTCATGCACCGACTTCTGGTTCAGCATCGTGTCGAGGATGATGGCGGTCTTGCCGGTCTGGCGGTCGCCGATGATCAGCTCACGCTGGCCGCGGCCGATCGGGATCAGGGCGTCGATCGCCTTGAGGCCGGTCGCCATCGGCTCGTGCACCGACTTGCGCGGGATGATGCCGGGGGCCTTGACGTCGACACGGGCGCGCTGGGCCGACTTGATCGGGCCCTTGCCGTCGATCGGGTTGCCGAGCGCGTCGACGACGCGGCCGAGCAGCTCCTTGCCGACGGGAACGTCGACGATGGCGCCGGTGCGCTTGACGGTGTCGCCTTCCTTGATGTCGCGGTCGGCGCCGAAGATGACGACGCCGACATTGTCGGCTTCGAGGTTCAGCGCCATGCCGCGGATACCGCCGGGGAATTCGACCATTTCACCGGCCTGGACATTGTCGAGGCCGTAGACGCGGGCGATGCCGTCACCGACGGAGAGAACCTGACCGACCTCGGTGACCGAGGCTTCCGAGCCGAAGTTCGAGATCTGCGACTTCAGGATAGCGGAGATTTCAGCGGCGCGGATGTCCATCAGCCGACCTCTTTCAGTGCAAGCTTGAGCGAATTGAGTTTGGTTTTGAGCGACGTATCGATCTGGCGCGAGCCCATCTTGACGATCAGTCCGCCAAGCAGCGAGGGATCGACGGTCATGGCGATGGCCACGTCCTTGCCGGCGATGCCCTTCAGCGTCGCCTTGAGCTCGGTCTGCTGCGCGTCCGTCAGCGCATGCGCCGAGGTGACTTCGGCAGAAGCCTCGCCGCGATGGTCGGCGGCGATCTGGCGGAACGCCTTGATCATGCCGGGCACGGCGAACAGGCGGCGGTTGCGGGCGACGACGCGCAGGAAGTTGCCGACCAGGCCGGTGATGCCGACTTTGTCGGCGATGGCCGCGATCGCCTTCGCCTGGTCCTCGCTGGAGAACACCGGGCTGTTGATCAGCCGGGCAAGATCGGCGCTATCGTTGAGCACCGCCTCGAAACCGTTGAGGTCGGCCTCGACCTTGGCGACCGAATTTTCTTGCAGAGCGAGCTCGAACAACGAGCTTGCATAGCGTTCTGCGACAGCTGAGATTGGCGATGACGATTGGGCCACGGACCGTCTTTTCTCTTGTCTGACAGGCCGCAGATTGTTGGCGCGAGCGAAAACTCTGGCTAAATCTTTGACCTTACTGCAATTTTTCCAAGCGCAGAGACGCGGCTTCCGCTATCCCCGGCCGAAAGTCGATTGCCGTCTAGCACAGGCCTTTTAAGACCGCAATGCGTCGTCCGGCATGCTTTTCAGGCACTTTTGTCGCATCAGGCCGAAGAGTCCAGCCCAAGCGCCCGATTCATGGCAACAAGCCGAAAGCAAAGGCCAGCGGCAAGGCTGCCAGAACCAGCTCGATCGCGATCGAAACCCAGTTGAAGGGCGTGTTGGCGCCGTCCGACATCATCGACAGCAGCCGGCCGAAGGCGGTGAACAGCCATGAGAAGCCGAGCGCCATGTAGAGCAGCGGCTGTGCGAGCAGGATGCAGCACAGGCTGACGCCGAGATAGAAACCCGACATGCGGCCGCGTCCCTCGGCGATCGCCGCCGCCTTCTCGGGCTTGGCCTGCAGGCGCAGGATGCGGAAGGCGAGGTTCGGCGCCAGGAACAGAAGCAGGCCGATGATGAGCGTGACGACGGCGCTCGACCATGCCAGCCACTCGCCCTGACTCGCCGGCCACGGAAAGGCGAATTCCATATGCTCCCCCTCGTATTTTTCTTTTGGACCACTGACATTCTAACGGTGGAAAATCACCGCGCCAGATGGCGGCTGCATCAGGAGAGCGCGAAGTCCACTGCCGCCTCGGCATGGATGCGCGTGGTGTCGAACACCGGAATGTCAAAATCGAATTGACCGATCAGCATGGTGATCTCGGTGCAGCCCATGATGACGCTGTCGATCTTTTCCTCGCGCCGCATGCGGCCGACCTCGGCGAGGTAAGCCGCCTTCGAATCGTCTTTGACGACGCCCCGGCAAAGCTCGTCGTAGATTATCCCGTGCACCATGTCGCGCCCGGCCTGGTCGGGCACCACCGGCTGCAGCCCGTATTTTTCGGCGAGCCGCCCCTTGTAGAAATCCTGCTCCATGGTGAAGCGCGTCGCCAGCAGCGCGGGGCGCCGGGCCCCGGCCTCGACGACGGCGCGCGCCGTGGCGTCCGCGATATGGATGAGCGGGATAGACACCGCCCCCTGCACCCGGTCGGCCAGCTTGTGCATGGTGTTGGTGCAGATCACCAGCCCTTGCGCGCCAGACGCCTCCAGTCCGCGCGCGGCTTCAACCAGAAGCGCGCCCGCGCCCCGCCAGTCGCCCGCATGCTGCCGTTCGGCGATCTCGGCGAAATCGAAAGACCATAAGAGCAGCTTGGCCGAGTGCAGTCCGCCGAGGCGCTCGCGCACGATCTCGTTGAGCAGGCGATAGTAGATCGCCGTCGATTCCCAGCTCATGCCGCCGATGAGGCCGAGGGTTTTCATGATGGACTGTTCCTTTACCGCGAAATTCCTATATTATGACCACATGAGACCACAAGGATATCGTCCAGTGAAAACCATGCAGGTACGAGAGGCCAAAGCGGGATTCTCGGCGATCGTCGAAGCCGCTGAGAATGGCGAGCCAACGATAATCACAAAACACGGCAAGCCAACCGCCATGGTTGTGCCCGTTGACGAGGGGCGTAAGCTCTATCCGCAGAGCCGCCAGAGAGATTTCGTGGATTTCCTGCTTCAGTATCCGGGCGGTATCGAGCTTGAACGAAACGAATCCCCGTCGCGGGACGTCGAGTTTTGACTGGCTATCTGCTTGACACGTCCTTCGTTTCCGCTTTTGCACCGGGCCGAGTTCCGATCTCCGTGGCCGTCCAGAAATGGGTCGCAGAACAACGCGAGCACGGTTCTTGGCATCTGTCATCGATTGTCGTCTTGGAGTTGGAGCGAGGCATAGCGAAGCTTGGGCGTACAGGCGCGCACACCAAGGCAGGGCGTATACGCGCCTGGTTCGAAAAGTTGCTTGCCGAATTCGACCAGCGCATTTTGGCGGTTGACGTGACGATTGCGCGCGAGGCCGGACAACTCGAGGACGCGGCCATAGCTAAAGGCTACAATCCGGGCTTGGCGGATGTTCTGATCGCCGCCACCGCTCGTGTGAACGGCTTAGCAGTACTGACGGCCAATGTTCGGCATTTTGCGGCCCTTGATGTGCCTTACCTGAACCCATTTGCCGAGAGCGAATCGGAAGCGTGACGTTTACAAGAAGCTCTGCGGGTCGATGTCGACCTGCACCCGCACCGAGCCGCGCGGCTTCGGCCCCTCCGCCAGCATGGCGCGAATGAAACCTTGCATGTCGGCGCGCCGCTCGCCCTGGATGAGCAGGCGGAAGCGATGGCGGCCGCCGAGCAGCGACAGCGGCGCCTCGGCCGGCCCGAGCACGAAAAGATCGGAAGCCTGTGGGGCCGCGCGCCTCAGACCCCGCGCATGCCCTTCGGCTTCCGCGCGCGTCGCGGCGCTGACGATGATGCCGGCCAGCCGGCCGAAAGGCGGAAGCGCCGCCCGTTCGCGCTCGGCGATCTCGCGCTCGTAGAAAGCTTCCGAATCGCCCGACACGATCGCTCGCATCACTGGGTGGTCCGGCTGGTAGGTCTGCAGCAGCCCGAGGCTCTTCTTGCCGGTGCGGCCAGCGCGTCCCGTCACCTGGCTGAGCAGTTGGAAGGTGCGCTCGGCCGCGCGCGGATCGCCATTGGCGAGGCCGAGATCGGCGTCCACCACGCCGACCAGCGTCATGCCCGGAAAATTGTGGCCCTTGGCGACCAGCTGCGTACCGATGACGATGTCGGCCTCGCCATTGGCGACGGCCTCCAGTTCGAGCCGCAACCGGCGCACGCCGCCCAGGAGATCGGACGACAGAACGATGGTGCGCGCCTCCGGGAAATGCGCGACCACCTCCTCGGCGATGCGCTCGACGCCCGGTCCGCAGGCCACGAGATGATCGAGCGTGCCGCATTCCGGGCAGGCTTCCGGCCGCCGCTCATTGTGGCCGCAGTGGTGGCAGACGAGCTGCCCACGAAAGCGGTGCTCGACCAGCCAGGCCGAGCAGACCGGGCAACCGAAGCGATGGCCGCAGACGCGGCAGAGCGTCAGCGGCGCGTAGCCACGCCGGTTGAGGAAGAGCAGCGACTGCTCCTTCCTCTCCAGCGTGCGCCGCATATGGTCGATGAGGATCGGCGACAGGAAGCCGCCTCGCGCCGGCGGCGAACGCCGCATGTCGATCGACTTCAGATCGGGCAGCGCGGCTTCAGCGAAACGCGACGACAGCACCGCCCTGTTGTATCGGCCCTGGCTGGCGTTGACCCGACTTTCCACCGAAGGCGTCGCCGAAGCGAGCACCACCGGGAAGCCGCCGATATGGCCGCGCACCACCGCCATGTCGCGGGCATTGTAGAAGACGCGGTCCTCCTGCTTGTAGGCGGGGTCGTGCTCCTCGTCGACTACGATGAGGCCCAGCTCCTTGAACGGAAGGAACAGCGCCGAACGCGCGCCGGCAACGACGCGCACACCGCCCTCGGCCACCTGCCGCCAGACGCGTTCGCGCATCCTGGGCGGCAGGTCCGAATGCCACTCCGCCGGCTTGGCGCCGAAGCGGTCCTGGAAGCGTTCGAGGAAAGCGTGGGTAAGCGCGATTTCCGGCAGCAGGATCAGCACCTGCTTGCCCCTGTCGAGCGCTGCCGCCACTGCCTCGAAATAAACCTCGGTCTTGCCCGATCCGGTAACGCCGTCGAGCAGGGTGACGTTGAAGGCATCGGCGTCGACCGCGGCCCGAAGCTTGTCGGCGGCCGCCTTCTGGTCCGGCATTAGCTCAGGTACGGCGTGGTCCGGATCGGGTGTCGCGACCACGGGGCGTGGCGGAATCATTACCGTTTCGAACACGCCCTGCGCCCTCAACCCGTCGATGACGGTCGAGGAAACGCCCGCGGCATGCGCGAGCCCCGAGCGGGTCCAGGCCAGCCCGCCTTCGGCCGTCTCCAGCACGCGCCGCCGCGCCTCGGTCAACCGGTCCGGCTCCGCAAGCGTGCGCTGCAGCCCTTCGATCCAGGGTTCAGGATCGAAGGCTTCCGGCGCGCGAAGCAGCATGCGCGCCACCATGCCGGGGGCCGACAGCGTGTATTGCGCGATCCAGTCGACGAAGCGGCGCATCGCGCGATCGATCGGCGGGCAGTCGAACACCTCCTCGATCGGCCGCAGCTTTTTCGCATCGACCGTCTCGACCGTCCCGTCCCACACGATGCCCGCGACCTGGCGCGGCCCGAGCGGCACGCGCACGATCGAGCCCGGCACCACGCGCATGCCGGCGGGCACGGCATAGGTGTAGGGCCGTTCGGCCGGCATCGGCACCAGCACGGGGGCGGCCGCGACAAGGGGCGAATCTTCCATCATCAGACGTGACCTTGCCCCGACTTTGGTCTAGATCAAAGGGGACCCCTCGAATGTGCCTGGCCGGCGCCAGCCAATCCCCAAGGAGACAGCCATGAAGTTTTTTGTCGATACCGCTGACATCAAGGAAATCAAGGAACTGCACGATCTGGGGCTGGTCGACGGCGTCACCACCAATCCCTCGCTGATCCTGAAGTCGGGCGGCAAGATCGCGGAAGTCACCAAGCAGATCTGCGACATCGTCGAGGGCCCGGTCTCGGCCGAGGTGGTGGCGACCGAGTTCAAGAACATGATGGCCGAGGCCGAGGTGTTGGCCAAGATCGCGCCGAATGTCTGCATCAAGGTGCCGCTGACGCTGGACGGCCTGAAGGCCTGCAAGACGATCCGCACCGAGATGAAACGCATGGTCAACGTCACCCTCTGCTTCTCGGCCAACCAGGCGCTGCTCGCCGCCAAGGCCGGCGCCTCCTTCATCTCGCCCTTCGTCGGCCGCATCGACGACACCGGCTCGGACGGCATGGAGCTGATCTCGGAAATCCGCACCATCTACGACAACTACGATTTCAAGACCGAAATCCTGACCGCTTCGGTGCGCACGGTGAACCACGTCAAGCAGGCSGCSYTSATCGGCGCCGATGTCATCACCGCGCCGCCGGCGACGCTGAAGGCGCTGGTCAACCACCCGCTGACCGACAAGGGCCTTGCCGCCTTCCTCGCCGACTGGGCCAAGACCGGCCAGAAGATCGGCTGAGGCCAAGATTCGACACTCAACAAAAAAGGCCGGGAAACCGGCCTTTTTTCGTGAATACAAACGGCGCGAGGTGTGTTGGGATTCAGGTCAGGTTGAGCCGAAAATGACGATTTCCGAGAACCGGAGCGCAGCGTACTTGAAGTACGTGAGCACCGGAAGCGCAGGGAATCGGCATTTGCAGGCCGACCTCACCTGAATACCAGCATACCTCAGGCTTTTTTGCCGTGCTTGATCAGATCCTGGGCGACGGCCAGTCGCAGCAGGTCGGCCAGCTCACGGGCAGCCCGGTTCTCGGCGTCGATCTGCGCGCGGTAGGCCGCGAACTCCTGGCGCGGCTTGTCGAAGGACGACGGGATCGACCGCTTGCCGGTGGCGATCACCGTGCCGGTCGCGGTATCCCTCAGCGTATAATTGGCGGTGAGCGTCACCGTGCCCGCGGTCGGCTCGTCCTCTTCGGTCTGCACCTGGACGATGGCCGCCGACTCGACCAGCTCGGTAACGCCGAGATCGAGCGTGTAGGCGGGCGACGCCGGCTCGCCCGAACCCTGGCCCAAGGCGAAGATCAGATTGTTGCGCACCTGTTGGGCGTAACGGGTGCTGACCGGTTTGACCGAGATCGATGCCAGTTCGGCGGCAGCGCCGACCTGCGAGCCGGCAGTGAGCGGCGCGCTCGAATAGAGCGGCCGCACCGTGCAGGCCGACACCAGCGCCAGCGCGGCAATCATGCCGTAAAGCGCCATGCGTCCCGGCAGACGCGCCGCCACTGACTTTTCCGGATCAGGCAACGACATTGACGATCCTCTGCGGGACGATGATCACCTTGCGCGGGGCCTTACCTTCCAGCGCTTTCTGCACGAAGTCGAGAGCCAGCACCGCTTTTTCGACGGCACCTTGATCCGCGTCGCGGGCAATTGTCAAATCCCCGCGCTTCTTGCCGTTGACCTGCACCGGCAGGACGATCTCGTTGTCGACGACGAGTGCGGGATCGTAGGCAGGCCACGGCCGCTCGGCGACGAGATCGGCGCCGCCCAGCGTCTCCCAGCATTCTTCCGCCAGATGCGGCATCACCGGAGCGATGATATGCACCAGGGTCTCCACCGCCTCGCGACAGGCAGCTTTCAGCGCCGCGTCGGCCTTGCCTTCGGCGACATCGTTGAGCGGCGAGGCCAACGCATTGGCCAACTCGTAGATGCGGGCGATCGCACGGTTGAAGCCGAGCTTCTCGATATCCTCGCCGACCGCCTTGAGGATCTTGTGCGCGGCCTTTGAGACAGCACCCGCCTCGCCGTCCTTCGCCGCCGCCGGCTTCACGCCGGCCAGCGATTCGGCGGCGATCTGCACCAGGCGCCAGATGCGCTGCACGAAGCGATGCGCGCCGGCCGCGCCGTCGTCCGTCCATTCGACGTCGCGCTCGGGCGGCGAGTCCGACAGCATGAACCAGCGTGCGGTGTCGGCGCCGTAGCCGTCGGTGATCTCTTCCGGGCTCACCGTGTTCTTCTTCGACTTCGACATCTTCTCGAGCGGGCCGATCGAAACCTCTTCGCCGGTGGCGATATCGACGGCGCGGCGCTTGCCGCCGGCATCCTCGATCCTGACCTCGGTGGGCGACAGCCAGCGCCCATTGGTCGAGGAGCCGCCGGCATGATAGGTCTCGTGCACCACCATGCCTTGCGTGAACAGGCCCTTGAACGGCTCGGCCAGATTGAGGTGGCCGGTCTCGCGCATGGCGCGGGTGAAGAAGCGCGAATAGAGCAGGTGCAGGATCGCGTGCTCGATGCCACCGATATACTGGTCGACCGCCAGCCACTCGTCGGCCGCCTTCGGCTCGGTCGGCTCGTTGGCCCAGGGCGCTGTGAAGCGCGCGAAATACCAGGACGAGTCCACGAATGTGTCCATCGTGTCGGTCTCGCGCCGCGCATCGGCGCCGCATTGCGGGCACTTCACGTGCCGCCAGGTCGGGTGCCGGTCGAGCGGGTTGCCCGGACGATCGAACTCGATGTCGTCGGGCAGCCTGACCGGCAGGTCGGCCTTCGGCACCGGCACCACGCCGCACGCCTCGCAATGGATCATCGGGATCGGGCAGCCCCAATAGCGCTGGCGCGAGATGCCCCAGTCGCGCAGGCGGAAATTCACCTTGCGCTCCGCCATCGGCCGGCCGCCGATCGTCTTCTGCTCCAGCAGCTTGGCCACCTCGTCGAAGGCGCGCTCAGGCTTCATGCCGTCGAGAAAGCGCGAATTGATCATCACGCCTTCGCCGTCATAGGCCTCCTCGATGATCTGGAAGGTCTTGGCGTCCTCGCCCTCGGGCATCACCACCGGGATCACCGGCAGGCCGTATTTGTTGGCGAAGTCGAGGTCGCGCTGGTCGCCCGACGGGCAGCCGAAGATGGCGCCGGTGCCGTATTCCATCAGCACGAAATTGGCGACATAGACCGGCAGCGTCCAGCTGTCGTCGAACGGATGAACGACGCGGATGCCGGTGTCGAAGCCCTTCTTCTCGGCCGTCTCCAGCGCCGCCACCGACGTGCCCATGTGGCGCACCTCTTCGATGAACTTCGCCAGCTCGACATTGCTCTCGGCGACCTTCCTGGCCAGCGGATGATCGGCGGCGACCGCCATGAAGGAGGCGCCGAAAATCGTGTCCGGCCTGGTCGTGTAGACTTCCAGCTCATTTGTGTCGCCCACAGGCGTTGCCAGCGGCCAGCGGATCAGCAGCCCCTCCGAGCGGCCGATCCAGTTGTGCTGCATCAGCTTGACCTTTTCCGGCCACTCGTCGAGCCCGCCGAGGGAGTCGAGCAGATCTTGCGCAAAGTCGGTGATCTTGAAGAACCACTGCGTCAGCTCGCGCTGTTCGACCAGCGCGCCCGAGCGCCAGCCGCGGCCGTCGATGACCTGCTCGTTGGCAAGCACCGTCATGTCCTCCGGATCCCAATTGACCTTGGAGGACTTGCGCGTCACCAGCCCCTTCTCGACGAAGTCGAGGAACAGCATCTGCTGGCGGTGGTAATAGTCGACGTCGCAGGTCGCGAACTCGCGCGCCCAGTCCAGCGACAGGCCCATCATCTTGAGCTGCTCGCGCATSACGGCGATGTTCTCGTAGGTCCAGTCCTTGGGGTGGACCTTGTTCTGCATGGCCGCGTTCTCGGCCGGCATGCCGAAGGCGTCCCAGCCCATCGGATGCAGCACGTTGAAGCCCTTGGCCCGCTTGTAGCGCGCCACGACGTCGCCCATCGTGTAGTTGCGGGTGTGGCCGATATGGATCTTSCCCGACGGATAGGGAAACATTTCGAGCACGTAGTATTTCGGCTTCGGGTCGTCGTTCCTGGCCTCGAACAGCTTCTTTTCGGCCCAGGCCTTCTGCCATTTGGGCTCTGACGTGCGCGGATTGTATCGTTCGGTTGCCATCGGATGTTTTTCACTTAAAAGCAGGCACGAGGCGCCGGACAATGGCCGGCGGCCGGGGAATGTCGTCGCGGGTGTTCACCATGGATTGCCGGACCCGTCAACTGCGGCGATCCGGCTTAGGCCCTAAAACCATAGGCAGGATATAGGCATGACGAACGCCGTCGAGCAGCTTCACGCGGTCAAGGCGCGGATCGAAACCGCCGAACGCGAGGCCGGGCGCGAGCCCGGCGCCGTCACCCTGGTTGCCGTGTCGAAGACCTTCGCGGCCGACGACATCCGGCCGGTTCTTGAAGCCGGCCAGCGCGTTTTCGGCGAGAACCGCGTGCAGGAGGCGCAGGCCAAATGGCCGGCGCTGAAGGAGGCGTTTCCCGACATCGAGCTGCACCTGATCGGGCCGCTGCAGTCTAACAAGGCCAAGGAAGCAGTGGCTCTTTTCGACGTCATCGAGACCGTCGACCGCGAAAAGATCGCAGCCGAGCTCGCCAAGGAGATTGTCAGGCAAGGCCGGACGCCGAAACTCTACGTCCAGGTCAACACCGGCACGGAGCCGCAGAAGGCCGGGATCGAGCCGCGCGAAGCGGTCGCTTTCGTCAGGCGCTGCCGCGAGGTCCACGGCCTGACCATCGAAGGCCTGATGTGCATTCCGCCGGCCGACGAGAATCCCGGCCCGCATTTCGCGCTGCTTGAAAAGATCGCCCGTGAGGCCGGCGCTGCAAAGCTCTCGATGGGCATGTCCGGCGACTACGAGACCGCGGTCGCCTTCGGCGCAACCAGCGTCAGGGTCGGTTCGGCCATCTTCGGCAGCCGCTGATCCGCCGGAGCTCCCCTTCTGCGGCTCCATTGATATGCGGCGACCCCTGCCTTATATCTAGCCAAGCTAGCTAGGAGCTGCACATGGACTGGCATTTGCAGGACGCGAAGAACAATTTTTCGAAGGTCGTCCAGCGGGCGCGAACCGAGGGGCCACAGACCGTGACACTTCGCGGCGAGCGCGCTGCAGTCGTCCTGTCCGCGGAAGACTACGACCGCCTGGCCGGGAAAAAGAAGTCGCTTGCCGAATATCTTCTGAGCGGTCCGGGCTGGGACGATGAATTCGACAAGGAGATCACCCGTCGCTCGGATACCATGATCCGGGACGTCGACCTTTGATGTACCTGTTCGACACCAACGTTGTCTCGGACTTGCAAAGACGCCTGCCGAAGCCGACCGCCTGGGTGGCTTCGATCGATCCGGCATCGGTCAGCCTCAGCGTCATCACCCTCGGCGAGATCGAGCGGGGCATCGTCAAGCTGCGCAAGGCAGACCTCGAAAGGGCAGCCCGACTCGATATCTGGCTGCGAGAGTTGCGCAGAGACAATGCCGACCGCATTCTTCCGATCACCGAAGAGATTGCCCTCGCCTGGGGACGCATCACGGCCGGACGGACACGGGGCAGCGCCGACACGCTGATAGCCGCGACTGCCCTCGTACATGACCTCATCCTGGTTACGCGCAACGTTGCGGACTTCGAAGGCGTCRGCGTTACCTTGCTCAACCCTTGGGAAGCCTGAACGCCGGGCACACTTGCCGCAGATTGCCAACATCCAGTCGACGGTCCTTGAGCCAGCGCGGCTGCAAGCTTGCACCAACACTTGAAACGAAACGCACCGTTCCTATTTCCCTCGTGTCCTCTAACACGCCCTGGGAATATCACCATGCGTTACAATCAGCTCGGCAATACCGGCCTCTTCGTCTCTGAACTCTGCCTCGGCACCATGACCTTCGGCGCCGCCGGCGAGAACGCCCAATGGGGCCTCATCGCCAGCCTCGACCAGAAGGGCGTCAACGAGATCGTCACCCGCTCGATCGCCGCTGGCGTCAATTTCTTCGACACGGCCGACGTCTATTCCTTCGGCCAGTCCGAGCGGCTGCTCGGCCAGTCGCTCAAGGATCTCGGCATCAAACGCTCGGACGTGATCATCGCCACCAAGGTGCATGGCGCAATGGGCAATGGTCCGAACGACCGCGGCTCCTCGCGCGGCCACATCATGGATTCGGTCCACGGCAGCCTTGAGCGGCTGCAGACCGACCATATCGACCTCTACCAGTTGCACGGCACCGACACGGTGACGCCGATCGAGGAGACGCTGCGGGCGCTCGACGACCTCGTCGCCAGCGGCAAGGTCCGCTATGTCGGCGTCTCCAACTGGCAGGCCTGGCGCATCGCCAAGGCGCTCGGCATTGCGGAGCGTAAGGGCTTTGCCCGTTTCGAGACCATCCAGTCCTACTACTCGATCGCCGGCCGCGACCTCGAGCGCGAGATCGTGCCACTGCTCAACGAGGAAAAGCTTGGCCTGATGGTCTGGTCGCCGATGGCGGGCGGATTGCTCTCCGGCAAATACGGCCCCGGCGCGCCCGGCAATGGCGAGGGCCGCCGCGCCGCCTTCAACTTCCCGCCGGTCAACGAGGATCGCGCCTGGGCGGCGGTCGCCGTCATGCGCGAGATCGCGAAGAAGCACGATGTCGGCGTCGCCACGGTGGCGCTGGGCTATGTGCTGGCMAARCCKTTCGTGATGAGCGTCATCATCGGCGCCAGCCGTATGGACCAGCTCGAACAGAACCTCGCCGCCACCGGATTGACGCTCGACGCCGACGATCTCGCCAGGCTCGACGAGGTCAGCGCRCTGCCCTCCGAATATCCCKGCTGGATGCTGGAGCGGCAGGGYGCCGGCCGGCGCCCGGCGCCCTTTGCGCCGAAGGCATAGTCTTTCAATACGAAYTGAAACTGCGAAAGCCGCGTGTCCTTTTGGGCACGCGGCTTTTTCTTCACAGGCGCACCGTCTCAACCAGGAAATCGAGGAAGGCTCGTACCCTGGCGGGCAGGTGCTTGCCCTGGCCGACATAGACCGCATGCGTCAGTTCCACGTCGCCCGGGTTGAATGCCTCCAGCAGCGGCACGAGGCGGCCGGCAACGATATCGGGCTCGACATGCCAGCGCGCCAGCCGCGCGATGCCGGCTCCCGAGAGTACCGCTAGCCGCATCGCCTCGCCGTCGCTGACCGTCGCGTTGCCGACGATCGGGACAACGATCGGCGCGCCATCCGCATCGACGAAAGGCAGGCCATCGATATGGCGCGCAAAACCGAAGGCGAGCAGATTATGACGGTTTAGATCGGCAGGCGTACCTGGAGCGCCGTGCCCTTCGAGATAGGCAGGCGCCGCGACCAGCGCCATCCGGCTCTGGCCAAGCTTGCGCGCCACCAGCCGTGACGCGCTCAGCGGCCCGGCGCGGATGGCGACGTCGGCGCGCTCTTCCAAGAGATCGATGACGCTGTCGGTGAGCACGGCTTCGACGGTGATCTCGCGATAGCGCTCCAGAAAACGCGGTAGCAGTTCCATCAGGCGGTGCTGGCCGAAAGGCACATAGCTGTTGACCCGAAGCCTGCCGCGCGGCGCGGCCCCTGCCGCCGCTTCGCGCTCAGCGGCATCCATGTCTGCAAGGATACGCAGGCCGCTTTCGTGGAAGGCCGCCCCTTCCGGCGTCAGCTGCAGCCGGCGCGTTGAACGGCTGACGAGCCGCGCGCCGAGCCGCGCCTCCAATCGTGCCATCAGCTTGCTCACTGCCGAAGGCGTCATGCGCAACGCCCGCGCCGCCGCCGAGAAGCTGCCGCTCTCGACGATGCGCACGAACACTTCGATCTCACCGGAGCGGTTGATTTCCGGTCTCGCCATTCGTGAATCTATTTCACAGAAAATGTGCCTCTTGCAAGGCTGGTTCACAGGTTGGCGGGACACGATCTTCCGAGCCGGAGCATGGTCCCGAGAAGTGGCAACCGGTTTTCGGAAAAGATCATGCTCCAACAAAAAATCCGGGGCGCGGGAACGAGCGTCCTTCCCTCGACCAAACGGACCACCGCCATGCCTCTCGCTCTCTATGCCCTCACCGCCGGCGCCTTCGGCATCGGCGTCACCGAATTCGTCATCATGGGCCTGCTGCTCGATGTCAGCGCCGATCTCCGCGTCTCGATCTCGGCGGCGGGCCTGCTCATTTCCGGCTATGCGCTGGGCGTCGTTATCGGCGCGCCGCTGCTCGGCGCTCTGACCGGCCACCTGCCCCGCAAGACCTTGCTGCTTGCCTTGATGGTGGTCTTCACGATCGGCAATCTCGCCTGCGCGCTGGCGCCCGACTACTGGACGCTGATGGCGGCGCGCGTGCTTACCGCCTTTGCCCATGCCTCCTTCTTCGGCGTCGGCTCGGTCGTCGCCACCAGCCTCGTCGCGCCCAACCGGAAAGCCTCGGCCATCGCGCTGATGTTCACCGGCCTCACCGTCGCCAACATCCTCGGCGTGCCGTTCGGCACCTGGCTCGGCCAGGCCTATGGCTGGCGCTCGACCTTCCTCGCCGTCACGCTTGTCGGCGTCGTCGCCTTTATCGTGATCGCGTTGCTGATCCCGCGCGACGAACCGGCAGAGGAAGGCGAGGAGGAGAGCTCCGAAGGCACGCTCGCCGTGCTTGGCCGCCGGCCGGTGCTGCTCGGCCTTCTGACAACGGTGCTGAGCTGGGTCGGCGTCTTTGCCGCCTTCACCTATCTGGCGCCGATCCTCACCCGCATCAGCGGCTTCTCGGAAGCCGCGGTGTCGCCGATCCTGCTCGTCTTCGGCGGGGGGCTGGTCGTCGGCAACCTGCTCGGAGGACGCCTCGCCGACCGGCATCTGGTGCCGACGGTCATCGGCACACTCATCACCCTCTCGGCCGTGCTGTTCGTCATGACCTTCGCCATGCACCAGCCGGTCGCGGCAATCGTCGCCGTCGGCCTGCTGGGCGCAGCCGCCTTCGCCACCGTCGCCCCGCTGCAGATGTGGGTGCTGGTGAAGGCCAAGGGCGCCGGCCAGGGCCTCGCCTCGTCCTTCAACATCGCCGCCTTCAATCTCGGCAACGCGATCGGCGCCTGGCTTGGCGGCTTCGTTATCGACCACGGCCCAAGCCTCGGCGCAGTTCCGCTCGTTGCCGGGCTCGTGCCGCTCGCCGCGCTTGGCGTGGTGCTCATGGCGCTGCGCCTCGAACGCGGCCGCGCGATCGGCGCGCCCGCGCCGGCGCAATGCTGATCGRCTGAATCTGATCTCGACATCACAGGAGAAAAATCATGGACTATCGACGTCTCGGCGCCTCCGGCCTGAAAGTGCCTGCGCTTTCCTTCGGCGCGGGAACTTTTGGCGGTTCCGGCCCGCTATTCGGCCATTGGGGAAACAGCGACGCGAAGGAGGCGCGCCGGCTGGTCGACATCTGCATGGAGGCGGGCGTCAATCTCTTCGACACGGCCGACGTCTATTCGAACGGTGCTTCGGAGGAAGTGCTGGGCGAGGCGATCAAGGGCCGCCGCGACGCCGTCCTGATCTCGACCAAGACCTCGCTGCCGATGGGCGACGGCACGGCCGACTGGGGCTCGTCCCGCTCCCGGCTGATCCGGTCCGTGGATCAGGCATTGAARCGCCTCGGCACCGACTATATCGACCTCCTGCAACTCCACGCCTTYGATGCGGGGACACCGATCGAAGAGGTGTTGTCGACGCTGGGCGACCTCGTGCATGCCGGCAAGCTGCGCTATGTCGGCGTCTCCAACTTCTCAGGCTGGCAGGTGATGAAATCGCTTGGTCTTGCCACGAAGCATGGCTACCCGCGCTATGTCGCGCATCAGGTCTATTACTCACTGGTCGGGCGCGATTACGAATGGGAGCTGATGCCGCTCGGCGTCGACCAGGGTGTGGGCGCGCTTGTGTGGAGCCCGCTCGGCTGGGGCCGGCTGACCGGCAAGATCCGCCGCGGGCAACCGCTGCCGGAAAAGAGCAGGCTGCATGATACCGCGAGCTTCGGCCCGCCGGTCGAGGACGAGCATCTCTACCGGGTTGTCGACGCGCTTGACGCCGTCGCCGAAGAAACCGGCAAGACCGTGCCGCAGGTCGCAATCAACTGGCTCTTGCGGCGGCCGACTGTCTCTTCGGTCATCATCGGCGCGCGCAACGAGGAACAGCTGCGCCAGAATCTCGGCGCTGTCGGCTGGGCATTGACGCCGGAGCAGATGAAGACGCTCGACGAGGCGAGCACGGTTACGGCGCCCTATCCGTACTTTCCCTACCGACGCCAGGAGGGCTTCGCCCGGCTGAACCCGCCGGCGGTGTGACGCTGCCAATCTCCCCCCTTGAGGGGGAGATGGCCGCAAAGCGGCCAGAGGGGGTCGTCTCACATAGAGCGCCGACGCTTCGCAAAGCGAAGAGGAAGCTGGCGTTCCACGCGCGACGACCCCCTCTGTCGCCTTCGGCGACATCTCCCCCTCGAGGGGGGAGATTACCCGCAACGCGTCAATGCACCAAAAACTCGCCATCCACCTTGCGCCATTCGTTCGGCGCGATCAGCTTCTGGTGCGTGTAGGTCACCGAGTGCAGGGGCCCGTCGAGCCTGGTTTTCCAGAACTCGATGAAGCGGATCAGCACCGGAAACGTCGGAGCGATGTCGTARTCCTGCCAGATGTAGCTTTGCAGGAGGTGCGGGTGGTCCGGGAAGTGATAGAGAATCTTGGCCGTCGTCAGCCCGTAACCCCTGAGCATCAGGTCCATTTCGGAATGGTCGCGCATTTGCGGTTCCTTGGTCGGATCTCCTTTCCTCCCAATGCGCGAGTCTGCTCCCGGTTGCTTAATTGTCTATTTATTTTTGCTGAACCGATCCGGCTTTTCCTTCGCCAAAACAGTCGGTTAGCAGCCTTGACGAGCGAGTGCTGACAGCATTTCGCGCTGACCCTGCGTCATCCCGCCACGCGAATCCAACGTCTAATATTGCCGTCGGCGCGGAACTGTTAATAATGCCGGCGAATTCGCGGGCGCGACGCCGCGATGCCGCCGGCAGCCCAGTGCGGCGGAACGATCCGGGAGGAAGGCGAGAAAATGTCCGATGTCCATGTCCACCGCGTCCAGCCGGCGTGGAAGAAGAACGCGTTGATCGACAACGACACCTATCTCAAATGGTATGCCGACAGCGTGAAAAATCCGGACAAGTTCTGGGGCAAGCACGGCAAGCGCATCGACTGGTTCAAGCCATTCACCAAGGTCAAGAACACCTCCTTCGACGGTAAGGTCTCGATCAAGTGGTTCGAGGACGGCCAGACCAATGTTTCATACAACTGCATCGATCGTCACCTGAAGAAGCGCGGCGACCAGACCGCCATCATCTGGGAGGGCGACAACCCTTACGACGACCGCAAGATCACCTACAACGAACTCCATGCCCATGTCTGCCGCTTCGCCAATGTGCTGAAGAAGCACGGCGTCAAGAAGGGCGACCGCGTCACCATCTACATGCCAATGATACCGGAAACGGCCTACGCGATGCTTGCCTGCACGCGCATCGGCGCGATCCATTCGGTCGTGTTCGGCGGCTTTTCGCCCGACGCGCTGGCCGGGCGCATCGACGACTGCAAGTCGACCATCGTGATCACCACCGACGAGGGCCTGCGCGGCGGCAAGCCGATCCCGCTGAAGGACAACACCGACAAGGCGATCGACATCGCGGCCAAGGCCGGCACCAAGGTCGAGAAGGTGGTGGTCGTGCGCCGCACCGGCGGCAAGACCGGCTGGGTGCCGGGACGTGACGTCTGGTACCATGACGAGGCAGCGACCGTTAAGGCCGAGTGCAAACCGGAGAAGATGAAGGCGGAGGACCCGCTGTTCATCCTCTACACCTCGGGCTCGACCGGAAAGCCGAAGGGCGTGCTGCACACCACCGCCGGCTATCTCGTCTATGTCTCGATGACGCACCAATATGTCTTCGACTACCATGACGGCGACATCTACTGGTGCACCGCCGATGTCGGCTGGGTCACCGGCCACAGCTACATCGTCTACGGCCCGCTCGCCAACGGCGCCACCACGCTGATGTTCGAGGGCGTGCCGAACTACCCCTCGCAGTCGCGCTTCTGGGAAGTCATCGACAAGCACAACGTCAACATCTTCTACACCGCGCCGACGGCGCTGCGAGCGCTGATGGGCGCCGGCGATCAACATGTGAAGAAAACGTCGCGCAAGTCGCTGCGCGTGCTGGGCACCGTCGGCGAGCCGATCAATCCGGAAGCCTGGGARTGGTATTTCAACGTCGTCGGCGACGCCAAGGTGCCGATCGTCGACACCTGGTGGCAGACCGAGACCGGCGGCATCCTGATCACGCCGCTGCCCGGCGCGACCGACCTCAAGCCGGGTTCGGCGACGCGGCCTTTCTTCGGTGTCCAGCCGCAGCTGGTCGACGGCGAGGGCAAGGTGCTCGAAGGCGCCGCCGACGGCAATCTSTGCATCACCGATTCCTGGCCCGGCCAGATGCGCACCGTCTATGGCGATCACGACCGTTTCGTGCAGACCTATTTCTCCACCTACAAGGGCAAGTACTTCACCGGCGACGGCTGCCGCCGCGACGCCGACGGTTATTACTGGATTACCGGCCGCGTCGACGACGTCATCAATGTTTCCGGCCACCGCATGGGCACGGCGGAGGTGGAATCGGCGCTGGTCAGCCACGACAAGGTGTCGGAAGCCGCGGTCGTCGGCTACCCGCACGACATCAAGGGCCAAGGCATCTATTGCTATGTCACGCTGATGAACGGCGGGGCGCCAAGCGAAGATCTGCGCAAGGAGCTGGTCGCCCATGTCCGCAAGGAGATCGGCGCCATCGCCACGCCGGACAAGATCCAGTTCGCGCCCGGCCTGCCCAAGACCCGCTCCGGCAAGATCATGCGGCGCATCCTGCGCAAGATCGCCGAGGACGATTTCGGCGCGCTTGGCGACACCTCGACGCTGGCGGATCCGGCCGTTGTCGACGACCTCGTCGCCAACCGGCAGAACAAGAGAGGCTGATGACCGGCCGGGCGGCACTCGGCACCGTCAGCCAGCTCTGGCGCTACCCGGCGAGCTCGCTCGCCGGCGAGCGGCTGGATGCCATCTCCGTCGCCACGACGACCGTCGACGGCGACCGGCTGTTCGGGCTGGTCGATGCCGATGGCGAGATCGCCAGGCCCGACCGCGAGGCCAGATGGCACAAGGTGCCGCTGATCCGCACCCGGCTGACCGAGGCCCTGATGAGCAAGGAATGGCGGCTCGAAGTGGCCRTACCCGGCGGCGACTGGCTSCCGGCGCCCGATCCTGAAAGCGACCGCGCGGTATCGGCCTTTCTCGGCTTCGAGGCCTCGATCCGGCCGTTCGGCGCGGARAWTGCGGCGCCCGGCTACGTCGGTCCRCTGACCGAGGCCCGCTATGCCAAGGCGCCGATYCATCTGCTYACCACCGCCTCGCTGGCSMGGCTGAAGGCGCTGCATCCSGARGGYRTGCYCGATCCGCGCCGCTTCCGCCCYAACATCRTYGTCGACATGGACCCGGTCGAAGGCKCCTTYCCCGAAACGGAATGGATCGGCCGCAAGCTCGCGGTCGGCGATCTCCTGCTCACCGTCTYGGAACCTTGCCGCCGCTGCGGCTTCACCATCATCGCCCAGGACGGCTTCGACAACGACCCCGGCATCCTGCGCAACGTGGTCCGGCACAACGCCCACAATCTCGGCGTCTACTGCACCGTCGATCGACCAGCGTTCGTCGAGATCGGCGCGCCCATGCGCTTCGTCTGAGCAGAGCAATTCCAGAGCATGATGCCGAAAAGTGTGAAGCGGTTTTCCGTCCGGAATCGCGCCAGAACAAAAGACCTGCGTTATCGATAAAGATCCGCCCGCGTCGGCGGCAGTCCGCTCGGGCCACGCGCGCGCTTAGTGGCGACGGTCTGGAATATCTGCGCCGAGGCGCGCTCGAAGGTGATCGAGCAACCCGTCAGATAGAGCAGCCACAGCCGCGCCTTGGCTTCGCCCACCTCGGCGATCGCTTCGTCGAAGCGTTCATGCAGGCGCTCCGCCCAGAGTCTGCAGGTGCGCGCGTAGTGCTCGCGCAGGTTCTCCACGTCGTGGACGAGAAAACCATGCGCTTCGAGATTGCCGAGCGTCATGCCGATCGTGTCGAGCTCGCCGCCGGGGAAGATATATTTGATCAGCGCCCTGTATTCCGGCCCCTTGCGCAGCGTCTTCCTGATGTCGCCCTTGCTGCGCCTGGTGATGGCGTGGTGCAGATAGATCCCGCCGGGCTTCAGCAAACGGTGGACCGCCGAGAAATAGGCTGAGTGATTGGCAAGGCCCAGATGCTCGAACATGCCGATCGACGAGATCTTGTCGAAGGAGCCGGAGAGTTCGACATAGGACTTTATCTCGATGGTGATGCGATCCTCCAGCCCTTCGGCGCGGATGCGCTCGCGGGCAAGGTCGGTCTGGGCTTGCGACAGCGAGACGCCGTGGCCGACGACGCCGTAATTCTTCGCCGCATGGATAAGCATGGCGCCCCAGCCGCAGCCGATGTCGAGCAGCCTTTCGCCGGGCTTCAGCCTGAGCTTGCGGCAGATATGGTCGAGCTTGTCGACCTGCGCCTGGTCGATACCGGCGGCGAAATCCCTGAAATAGCCGCAACTGTAGACCATGCGCTCGTCGAGGAAGAGCCGGTAGAAATCATTCGAGATGTCGTAATGGTGCTGGATCGCCTCCTTGTTCGACCCGCTGACGAATGGCTTGCGGCCGGAAAGATCGCCGCGCGCCGTCATCTGCTTGCGCGAAAACAGCACCGCCGGCAGGTCGCGCAGGATCGCCAGCTTGGGTAGGGATTTGAGCTTCGTCTTGAGCTTGCCTTGCGAAGGCAGGGCATAGAAATCGAACAGCGTGCCGTCTTCGATATCGACGGTCTTGGAAATCCACATCTCCACCAGCGTCGAGAAGTTCGGCCTGCGCACCACTTGCCAGACGATGTCCTGGTCGTTGATGGCGAGCACCGGGCCAACCGTGGGGCCAATCCGCTCGCCGGTCCACAGCCTGACCGCAAATCCGGGCTTGAGCGTCTCGACGACCGTTCTCACGATCCGCGCGGCTCTGTCGGCGGCGTCCATTCCCACCTCCCGATACGTCGATACAGCCTCTCCAGGGCGCCACTGTCGTCTACAGCCCCGTGGACCGCAATCCCCGATCTGTTGCGCAAAAACACCGCGCGSGCGGATTTTCCTGCCTCMGACCTGGCCGTTCCGTRGCGTCACCTTGTCTTTTGTCGCAACGCACCCCATCATTTGGGCGTGTTCAACCAATCGAAAGGAGGTGATCCGATGTCGAGTGATTTCGTTTTCCAGAACGTGAGCTCAGCGGATTGCACTTCCGGGAAGCAGTCTTCCCGTTAAGGCGCGAGACGCGCGGCAGGCGACCTTGAGCGTCGCCGCCATGAGCCGCGTCATGGACGGAAACACGGAAGGCCGCCTGCTTCGTCGAGAAGCGGCGGCCTTTTCCTTTAAGAAATAGCGCTGACCACAGATATGCTCGGTGCGCGCTACTTGGTCACCGTCAGATTGTCGATGTTGCGCACGATCGCCTGGAAGGCGGCGTTGAGCTCCGCGCCGTTGGCGGCCTGGTAGAAATGCTGGGTGCTTCCCGTGTCGGGGCTGGCGCAGGCCTGCAGCGTCGATTTGGCGTTCTTCTCGGTCAGGTCGAAGCCGATCGTGAATATCTCGATACCCTGGCTACGCATCGCCGAGCAGAGCGTGGTCGCGGCGGTGCGCGTCTGTTCCTTGCCAGCGCCGTCGTAGACCTGGCCGACGTCGTCGGCGTCGAAATAGGACAGGTTGAATTCACCATCGGTCATCAGGATCACGTATTTGCCGACCTTCTTCGGGTCCATCTTGGCGGGCCGTTCCGAAGGCTTCATCACGCTGCCCCAGTTTTCCGACAGCATGTACCAGGCCCACTGCACGCCGACATGGCCGGCGGTGCCGCCCGAGGCGACAAATCCCTTGATGACGTTCTTCAACGACGTWGCGTCCGCCGTCAGCGGCTTCAGCGTCGCGGCSGGACAGGCGGCCGTGCCGGTCTGCTGGGCGAARGCGGACAGGAAGTAGTCGCGGTTCACCATGCCGGCATCCGGACCCGCATCGGTATATTGATAGGCGCCCTTGCGCTCGGTGGCGCAGTTGTCCGGCCGCGCCGGCGCCGACGCCAGTTGCGGATCGCCATTGCCCGGCGCCTGCTTGCGATCGCCGAGCKTKGTTTCGACGAAGACCGTGCTTGCGGCAAGCGTGCCGACATTGACGGARTTGGCATARGGCACGATCGCTACCCGCACGCGSGGATTGGAGGCGTCCTGGCCGGTCAGGAAAGAATCGACCGCATTGCTGGCGGCCGTCTTCAGGTCCTTGACCTTCTGGCCGGCCATCGAGCCGGTGACGTCCAGCATCATCGCCACTTCGATCGTCTTGTTCGAGTAGAGCGCCGTGGTCGAGGCCGTCACGCGCTGCATGTCGCCGACGCTGAACAATGGAAAATAAAGCGCGATATCGGCATGCACATCGGCCTGCACCGTCTTCGCCGTTTTGTCGACGGTGAGCTTGTCGAGCACGATCTGGCTGGCCTTGAGCGCGCTGACMTTGCTGTTGGCGTCGAGAAACGCCTGCAGCATCGCGTTGGCRTCGGCTTCCTTGATGACGCCGAGGGTGAGATCGCGGGCCGTCGAGGTTACCGCGGCGTCGACGACGCTCTGCAGGCTCGACCTCGCGCTATAGAGTTGCGAGACATTGACCGAGAATCCCACCCCCAGTGCCAGCACCGATGCGGCAACGCCGAACAGGATCGCGAAGTTGCCCTCGCGATTCCTGCCAAAGCCTTCCACCCCACGAACCAGACTTTTGAACTGCCGCATCCTTCCGCCCCCACTGTCTGCGGCACCGAAGCCGCTCGAGGGAGGCGTTTGCAGGAATTCGGCCAAATGCGGCCGCCGACCCGTCGGAAGACGCTTGACGGTCGCTTAACTCATTGTTTTTTCTTGCTTTCGAAAGCCAGCAAGGTGAACGGCCGGTAAACGAAAATGCCATGGTGAAGTGGCGTTCAGGAAGTGCTTACCATGTTCCCCTGAGCGATCTCGACCTTTCCCGCTTCGGCACAGCCGGATGTGTACCGAAGCGGGTCGGCAACAGTGGCAGAGCCGTGATGAAACAGCCGTCCGGCTACGCCAGGATCCGCGCTCTCGCCATGCTGTCGGTGCCATGATGCGGCGGTGCGAAGCGTCCGTGCCTTCTCACACGGGATCGGCCGGTTTAGACTACGGGCGCGTTTCGCCCTCCCGAAAACGATTCTCAGGAAATCCGATGTTTGCAGGCAGAAAGTTCGCCGCCTTCCTTTTCGACATGGACGGCACGGTCCTCAACTCGATAGCGGCGGCCGAACGTGTGTGGACGACGTGGGCTCATCGCCACGGTCTCGATGTGGCAAGTTTCCTGCCGACGATCCATGGCAGRCGCGCAAGGGAGACGATYGCGGCGCTGAAGCTTCCCGGCATCGATCCGATAGCGGARGCCGACGCGCTGCTGAARGCCGAGGCCGCYGATCTCGAAGGCATCGTCCCGATCCCCGGCGCCGTGGCGTTCCTCGATTCGCTGCCGCCGGAGCGCTGGGCGATCGTGACCTCCGCCCCGCGCGAGCTCGCGCTGCTGCGCATCGCGGCGGCCGGCATTCCGGTTCCCGCGACGATGGTCACGGCCGAGGACGTCACTCGCGGCAAGCCGGCCCCCGACTGCTTCCTGCTGGCGGCAAGGCGCCTCGGCGTCGAGGCGCACGACTGCCTCATCTTCGAGGACGCGCCGGCGGGCATCGCGGCGGGCGAAGCTGCCGGCGGCTCGGTGATGGTGATCAGCGCCACGCACGTCCATCCGGTGGTCACGCCGCACCCGGCAATCCGCTCCTATGACGAAATTGGAACTACGGTCGACGACACCGGATGCATCGCCCTGTCGGCGGCGCGAGCCGCAGCCTAGAGCCGGATGATTTCGGATCTGGTCGATCCGAAATCTGAATCCGGCTCTCAATCAAGGAGATAGAGCATGATGTCGCCCGAAAACCGCTTCACACTTTTCGGCATCATGCTCTAGAACATGGACATACTCTAGAAATCGCTGGTCAGGCCCTTCACTTCCCAGTCGCCGTAGCGGCCTGGCTCCTTGCCGCCACGGCCGCCGATCTCCTTCGGCAGGCGGGCTTCCGGCTCGCGATATGCCTTTCGCCTTGCGTCAGCCTCCGCCAGCGCGCGCTCCGCCGCTGCCGGCAGCGTCTTTTGCGGCTTGCCGTCTTCCGCGAAGGTTTCGGTTTTGCTGGACTGTTCGGTCATGCGATATATCCCTGCCGATTGAAACGGGGACCGGCGTTTCCCATCATATAGCCATGACGACGGCCGGATCGACCCCTATTCGCCACCACGCCAGACGGATGAGACGATGAACACGCTTCGCACCGCCATGCTCCTCGCCGCCATGACGGCGCTGTTCATGGGCGTCGGCTATATGATCGGCGGCTCGAGCGGCATGGTGATCGCGCTGCTGGTCGCGGCCGGCATGAACCTGTTCAGCTATTGGAATGCCGACAAGATGGTGCTGTCGATGAACCGCGCCGTCGAGGTCAATGAGAGGAATGCGCCCGAATATCATGCGATCGTCCAGGCGCTGGCCAGGCAGGCTGGCCTGCCGATGCCGAAGACCTATTTGATCGACAGCCCTCAGCCCAACGCGTTCGCGACGGGCCGCAACCCGCAGAACGCTGCCGTGGCGGCGTCCACCGGCTTGCTGGAACGGCTCTCCCATGAAGAGGTCGCCGCGGTGATGGCGCACGAGCTTGCCCATGTGCAGCACCGCGACACGTTGACCATGACGATCGTGGCGACACTGGCCGGCGCCATTTCGATGCTCGGCAATTTCGCTTTCTTTCTCGGCGGCAGCCGCGAGAACAACAGCCCTTTCGGCTTCGTCGGCGTGCTCTTTGCCATGCTGGTGGCGCCCTTTGCCGCCATGATCGTGCAGATGGCGGTGAGCCGCACCCGCGAATACGAGGCCGACCGGCGCGGCGCCGAGATTTGCGGCCATCCGCTGTGGCTGGCCTCGGCGCTCGACAAGATCGCGCGCGGCGCCGAGCAGATTCCCAATCCGGATGCCGAGCGCAATCCGGCGATGGCGCATCTCTTCATCATCAATCCGCTCCACGGCGAGCGGATGGACAATCTGTTCTCGACCCACCCGAGCACCGACAATCGCATCGCCGCCCTGCAGCAGATGGCGCGCGAGATGGGTGGCGCCGCACCTGCGGCGCGGCGCGGCGCGCCATCGCCGTCGCAAAGCGACGAGCCGCCGGCCGGGCCATGGAGCAGACCTGCCGCTTCCGCATCCCAACCGGATAAGCCGGCCCGGCCAAAGCCCAATCCCTGGGGCCGCAACCCGACCGGACCGCGCAACATCGGGTCGAAGGGCCCCTGGTCGTGAGCGCGCCGGGGCGCCGACATCCAGGCAGTCCGCAAAACAAGGCCGTCGACGAGAGCGTCGCCGGCCTTGCCGCGCGCAAGGCCGCGGCGCGCCTGCTTGCCGCCGTCATCGATGCCCACACGCCGCTCGACGGGCTGACCGACAACGAGCACGGCCACCCGCAATACAGGGCGCTCGACAGCCGCGACCGCGCGCTGGTGCGCGCCATCCTCGTCACCGCGCTTCGCCACCGCATGACTGTTGCCGGGCTGCTGGCCAGGCGCCTGGAGCGGCCGCTGCCCACCAACGCCACCGCGCTCTCGCATATCCTGCATGTCGGCGCAGCGCAGATTCTCTTCCTCGACATTCCGGACAGCGCCGCCGTCGACCTCGCCGTCACCCACGCCAAGTCCGATCCGCGCACCGCGCGCTTCTCCGGCCTCGTCAACGGCGTGCTGCGCTCGCTGGCGCGCGCCAAGGAGGCCGAGCTTGCGCCCGCGCTTGCCGCCACCAGCGAAGCGCCGCAATGGTTCGCGGAGCGGCTTGCCGCCGCCTATGGTGCCGGTAAAGCGCGCGCGATCCTTGCCGCCCATCGCCACGAGGCGCCGGTCGATTTCACCGTCAAGTCCGATCCGGCGCTGTGGGCCGAGCGGCTGGGCGGCATCGTGCTGCCTACGGGCACGGTTCGGGTCGAAAAACTCCCAGCCGCCGTCACCGACCTGCCCGGCTTCGCCGAGGGCGCCTGGTGGGTGCAGGACGCGGCCGCGAGCCTGCCCGCTCGCCTGTTCGGCAATGTCGCAGGGCTGCGGGTCGCCGATCTCTGCGCGGCGCCCGGCGGCAAGACGGCACAGCTCATTCTCGGCGGCGCCAGGGTGACCGCGGTGGACACCTCGAAGAACCGGCTGGCGCGGCTGGCGCAGAATCTCGACCGCCTCGGCCTGTCGGCCGATCTTGTGCAGACGGACCTGCTCGACTACAGGCCGGCGGAACTTTTCGACGCCGTGCTTCTCGATGCCCCCTGCTCCTCGACGGGCACCGTGCGCCGSCACCCCGACGTGCCGTGGACGAAGACGATGGCCGATGTCGAGAAGCTTGCCGATCTCCARCRCMGGCTGCTCACCCACGCCGTCGGCYTCGTMAAGCCTGGCGGGCTGATCGTCTTTTCCAATTGCTCGCTCGATCCKRTCGAGGGCGAGGAGCTCTACCGCGCCTTCCTTTCCGAGACCCCYGGMGTGGTCGCCGATCCAATCCGRCCGGGCGAATTCGCCGGCGTGGATTCGTTCCTGACGCAGGAAGGAACSCTGCGCACGACRCCCGCCGACATGGTGCTGGAATCGCCCGGCATTTCCGGCCTGGACGGTTTCTTTGCCGCGCGGATGAGACGAGCAAWTYCRGGAAAAATGTGAGACGGTCTTCCGTCCGGAATTGCGTAAAAAGASATGGAAGCGTTTCGCCGTTTCCGTGAAACGGTGAACCGCGCTGGTGCGCTRTTTGCATGAAACTTGCCGGCTTTTTCAGGGACGACGCGGCCAACACCGCGTGAAGTGGTTCACTTCGGTGAAATCCGCCTTCGCATAAGTTCTTGAATCATATAAACTTGTATTGGGGTAGCGGACGATCAGGAGGGGTTTTGGCGCTTGTTGCCGGCAACACGACGCGTCTTTGGACGCTTGTCGCGAAGGAGTTCTGGCGCAAGACGCGCCGGCGCCTGCGCGCCGGTCCGATCTATCGCTGGCGCTATTCGGGCCGCACCCCCGAACGCGTTCTGATCGCGCCCCCCGATCTCCGGCTCGCCGATCCGCAGATCGCGCTGGAAATCTACTATGGCCGCTATCCGCTATCCGGCCATCTGGTCGAGACCGGCGGCAAGTCGCCCTTCCAGATCAACGTGCCGAACCGTGGCTGGCAGAAGACACTGCACGGCTTCCGCTGGCTGCGCCACATGCGCGCCGCCGGCACCGAGCTCGCCGCGGCGAATGCCAGGGCGCTCGTCTCCGACTGGATCGCCATGCATGGCAATCAGATATCGGGCGTCGCCTGGGAACCCGGAACGACTGCCAAACGGGTGATTGCCTGGCTGCAGCATTCCTCGGTCGTGCTGCAGGGCGCGGAATTTCCCTTCTATCGCGCCTTCCTGAAGTCGCTCGCCATGCAGATCCGCTATCTGCGGTCGATGGCGCGCGAGATGCCCGATGGCAAGGACAGGCTGCGCGCCCGCGTCGCGCTCGCCTTTGCCGCCCTGTCGCTGCCGGCGCCCGCTTCGGCGCTGCGTGGCGCCACGCGCAACCTGGCGGAAGAGCTCGATCATCAGATCCTGCCCGACGGCGGGCATATCTCGCGCAATCCGATGGCGGTGCTCGAACTGCTGGCCGACCTTCTGCCGCTGCGCCAGACCTATGCCAACCAGGCCGAGACGCCGCCGCCGGCATTGATCGGCGCCATCGACCGCATGTTGCCGGCGCTGCGCTTCTTCCGCCACCAGGACGGCAGCCTCGCCCGCTTCAACGGCATGGGCGCCACAATCCACGACCGCATCGCCACCATCCTGCGCCATGACGACACGGTTGGCGCGCCGCTGCTTCACGCGCCGCATTCGGGCTAYGAACGCCTGTCGATGGGCGGCGTGACGGTGATCGCCGATACCGGACTGCCGCCGCCGGTCGACATTTCAGGCGCCGCGCATGCCGGATGCCTTGCCTTCGAGCTTTCTTCCGGCCGCCAACACTTCATCGTCAATGCCGGCATCGACACCTATGGTGCCGCCGAATTCCGGCCGCTGGCGCGCGCCACCGCCGCGCATTCCACCGCCACCATCAACGATACGTCCTCGGCACGCTTCAGCCATTCGCTGCGGGTCAGCGACCTGCTCGGCTCGCCGCTCATCGGCGGTCCGCAGCACGTACCCTGCAAGCGCATCGACCAGAAAGGCATCCACGGCTTCGTGGCCCGTCATGACGGCTACGCCGCGCGTTTCAGCTTCCTGCATGAGCGCGAGCTGAAATTGACCAGCAACGGCAATGTGCTGACCGGCCGCGACCGTTTCCTGCGTCCCGGCGGCGCCGTCATCCGCAACAACGGCCGCGACTTCGTCACGGTGCGCTTTCACATCCATCCCGACATCAATCTTTTGCAGGACGAGCACGACCGCTTCACGCTTGCCGCCRCGCACGGCGACACCTGGGTGTTCACCWGCRCGGAAGTCGTGCCGGAGCTGGAGGAATCGATCTATTTCGCCGGGCTCGGCGGGCCGCGCCGCTCCCGCCAGATCGTGCTTGCCTTCAAGGCTTCGGAAATCGCCGAGGTCCACTGGCAGCTGACGCGCACCAGCATCGCCGGCCATCACGAAAACAACTGAGCTGGAGCAATTCCAGGAAAAGTGCGAAACGGTTAGACCCCGGCGGCTTCGCCGTAGCTTTCCGTCCGGAATTGCGTCAAAACAAAGAGATGGAGCGGCTCCGCGTTTCCGTGAAACGGTGAACTGCTCTAGCCCTGATCGGGTATCCCGAAGGCGTCATAGGTGGCAAGCGACGGCGGGCCGGCGAAGGCAAAGCGGATCTTGTCGACCATCGCAGCGGCCTGGCCGCTTCGGTCATAGCGCTTGGCGGCTTCGGCCGTGTCCCAGACCGTTATGGCCATGAAGACATCCCGCTCCTCGTGCTGTTGCAGAAGCACCGCGCTGATGTTGCCTGCAGCCGCGCGAATGGCGGGGATAGCTTCCGCTTCATAGATGGCGCGCAGTTGGTCCGCCCGTTCCGATGGCGCCTTGAATTGGCCGACACGCACGAATGCCATGACTGCTCCTCCGTTGATGAGCGAGCCTAACTCACAACAGACCGCGCGCGCTTCGATGGAACTTCACTTTTTCGGGATCGCGATGCGCGATCGGGAAGATGCGCGACGCTTGATTTCCAGGGCTCATATGCTACGGCCCCGTGAATATCGCCAACAGCCGTGAAAGACCGCTTCCCATGGCCGTCCCCACCAAGAACATTCCGGCGCCCGACCTCGTTCCGGTGCGCCGCGCGCTGCTTTCSGTCTTCGACAAGACCGGCCTGATCGATTTTGCCAAGGCTCTTGCCGCCGCCGGCGTCGAGCTGGTCTCGACAGGCGGCACGGCCAGGGYGATCGCCGAGGCCGGCATGGCGGTYCGCGACGTCTCGGATMTCACCGGCTTTCCCGAGATCATGGACGGCCGGGTGAAGACCTTGCATCCGTCGGTGCATGGCGCGCTGCTCGGCGTTCGSGACGATCCCGATCATGCGAAAGCCATGCACGACCACCACATCGAGCCGATCGACCTGGTCGTCTGCAATCTCTACCCGTTCGAGGAAGTAAGGCGCTCCGGCGCGGCTTACGCCTCGATCGTCGAGAATATCGACATCGGCGGCCCGGCGATGATCCGTGCCTCGGCCAAGAACCACGCCTATGTCGCGATCGTCACCGACCCCGAGGATTACGCGCCGGTGCTCAATGCGCTCGAAATGAACATCGGCTCGCTGTCGCTCGATTTCCGCAAGAAATTGGCGGCCAAGGCCTTTGCCCGCACCGCGACCTATGACGCGGCGATCTCCGGCTGGTTCGCCGAGGCGCTCGAAATCGAGCATCCGACCTGGCGCGCCTTCGGCGGCCGTCTCGACCAGGTCATGCGCTATGGCGAGAACCCGCACCAGGGCGCCGGCTTCTACCTGTCGGGCGACAGGCGACCGGGCGTCGCGACCGCCAGGCAGCTGCAGGGCAAGCAGCTCTCCTACAACAACATCAACGACACCGACGCCGCCTTCGAGCTGGTCGGCGAATTCGATCCGGCCCGCTCGGCGGCGATCGCCATCATCAAGCATGCCAACCCCTGCGGGGTTGCGGAAGGCGAAACGCTGAAGGCCGCTTATGCCAAGGCGCTGGCCTGCGACCCGGTCTCGGCCTTTGGCGGCATCGTCGCCATGAACCGCATCCTCGATGCCGAGGCGGCCGAAGAGATCGTGAAAACCTTCACCGAGGTGATYATCACGCCCGACGCGACCGAGGAGGCCGCGGCGATCGTCGCGGCCAAGAAGAACTTGCGCCTGCTGGTTACCGGCGGCCTGCCCGATCCGCGCGCGGCCGGCACGACGGTGAAGTCCGTGGCCGGCGGGCTGCTGGTGCAAGGCCGCGACAATGCCGTGGTCGACGACCTCGAGCTGAAGGTAGTGACGAAGCGCGCGCCGACGCCGGCCGAGATGGCCGACCTCAAATTCGCCTTCCGCGTCGCCAAGCACGTCAAGTCGAACGCCATCGTCTATGCGAAGGATGGCGCCACCGTCGGCATCGGCGCCGGGCAGATGAGCCGCGTCGACTCTTCGCGCATCGCCGCCCGCAAGGCGCTCGACGCGGCGGAAACCGCCGGCCTCGCAGAGCCGCTGACCAGAGGCTCCGTCGTCGCATCGGATGCCTTCTTCCCCTTCGCCGACGGCCTTTTGTCGGCGATCGAGGCCGGCGCCACGGCCGTGATCCAGCCCGGCGGTTCGATGCGCGACGACGACGTGATCGCCGCGGCCGACGAGCACGGCATCGCCATGGTGTTCACGGGCGTGCGGCATTTCAGGCACTGATGCTCGACGCGGAGATGCTTCAAGAATTCGCTCCGCTGAGTCGATTGGTGCGGTTTTCGAGAACCGGAGCGGAGCGGACATTCAGGTCCGTGAGCACCGGAAGCGCAGAAAACCGCGGCAAGCGACCAGCGGAGTAGAATTATCGAAGCATCTCTTTCGGCTTGTCCGCCGGGTAGGGCGTCCCGACCAGGATCGCCATGCCGAGGCCGAGGAATAGCACGATCACCGCCATGCCGAGCCGCGCCGAGCCGCTGGCGAGCGTGATCGTCGAAACCAGGAACGGCGCCAGGAAGCTGGTTGCCCGCCCGGCCAGCGCGTAGATGCCGAAATAGCGTCCCGATTCGGCCGCCGTGACGCTGCGCGCCATATAGGAGCGCGACGACGCCTGCACGGGTCCGAAGGCAAGGCCGATCAGAAGGCCGTAGAGGATATAGGCTTTTTCAGCCGCGGTGCCGAACAGGCCACCAGAACTGACTGTCGAAAGCGGCAAGGCACCGAACAACGTATAGCCGGGTCCAGTCGAGACGATGCCGATGGTCGCGACGGACAACATGACCAGCGCGATGATCACCACCGCTTTCGAGCCGAGCGCCGTGTCGAGCCGCGCCGCGATCCAGCAGCCGAAGATGGCGACGACGTTGAGGATGATGCCGAACATGCCGATCTCGGTGATCGACCAGTGGAACATGCCTGCGGCGAACGTGCCGCCCAGCGCCAACACCGCGTTGACGCCATCCTGGTAGATCATCCGGGCAATGAGGAAACGGAAGATGCCGGCCCGTTTGCGCACTTCAAAGAGGGTGGACTTCAGTTCCGACAGGCCTTCGCGCACGGCGGGTCCGATAGGCAGCCCCTTTGTGGCGTCCGGCGTGAAGAAGAACATCGGCAGGATGAACAGGAAGTACCAGGCGGCCGACATCGGCCCTGTGAAGCGAGCGTCCTCGCCGAGCTTGGGATCGAGGCCGAACAGCGGGTCGAGGCCGATGATCGTCTTGCCGGTTTCCAGTGATCCGGCAAGGAACAGCACGACGAAGATCAGCGCGATCATGCCGCCGAGATAGCCCAGCCCCCAGGCGACGTTGGAAATCCTGCCGATCTCCGCCTTCGGCACCAGCCGGGGCATCATAGAATCGTTGAACACGGTCGAGAATTCCGCCGCCACCGAGGACGCCGAGAACAAGAGCACGACGAAGAACAGGTTCGAGCCTGGCGCGGCAAGCCACAGCAGGGAAAGGCAGATGATCTTCACCATGGCGAAGAACGCGATCCACGGCTTGCGCGGCCCTGTCTGGTCGGCGATCGAACCCAGGATCGGCGACAATACCGCGATGACCAGGCCGGCCGCGGCGATACCGTAGCCCCACGCCGCCTGACCGGTGACGGGATCGCTTGCCATGCGCGAGACGAAATACGGCCCGAAGATGAAGGTGGTGACGACGGTGAAGAAAGGCTGCGCCGCCCAGTCGAAGAACATCCAGCCCCAGATGCCGCGCCCCGACGCCCGCTGCACTGTCTCTACTGCCGCCATGCTGATTCCCTCGGCCCCGTCCGCGTCGGGCGCCATGTCTGCATGTTTTCAGGCAGCGATGCAAATGAACAGGCGCCGCCGCATATCCGCTAGGGTTCCCTCGCCCCCACGCATTGGGGGAGAGGAACCCAAGCCTWCGAAGCTCACAYCCCCGCCAGGTCGCTCATCAGGCCAGAGGCTACCGAGAGCCGCGACACGGTGATCTCGCCGCCTTCGGTCAGCGCCTGCARCCGCTCSCGGATGCGGGCGACGCGCTCGCCGCCGGCCTCGAGCCAGGACGCCACCGGATCCGCGGCCTTGCCATGGCCGGTGAGCGCCGCGACCGCGATGCCCCGTCTCGCCGCGCCGATCGTGTCGGTCGCGCGCGACAGCGCGAGCTGATCGTAGTAGTCCGGCGGCATGATCGAGCGGGCGGCCTCCTCGACGCGCGGGATGCGGAAGGCGTCGCTGACCGCGAAGAAGGCCTTGGCCGCGCTGACGATGTCGGCATTGGCGGTGCGCGCTGTGAGCGCGACGTCCGGGATCAGATCCGCCACCTCGGCCAGGGCCAGCTTCTCGGCCAGCTTCTCCGGCGCGCCGCCTTTGAACAGCCCATGCCTGCGCTCCTCGATGCGTTCGCGCGAGAAGGCCGGCAACAGCGACACCAGCTTCGGCTCCAGCGCCTTGCGCGCTTCCTGCAGTTCGGCGATGCGCTGGGCGAGCGGCGCGGAACCGGCATCGTTCTTCAGATACCAGCCGCTCGTCGTAAAGATAAGCCGGCTAACCGACTGATAGAGATCGAGCTGGATCTGGCCGTCGATCTGGTTGTCGAGCGCGTCGATCTCCTTGTAGAGCAAAGGCAGCGCGAAGCCGTCGCGCACCACGGCGAAGGTCCGCACGACAGCGCCAGCCGTGCGACCGGTCGCCTCCTGCAGCCTGTTGACGAAGGACGGTCCGCCACGATTGACGAGGTCATTGGCGACGACGCGCGCAATGATCTCGCGGCGCAGCCTGTGGCCATGGATCTCGCCGGCGAATTTCTTTGCCATGCGCTCCGGAAAATAGCCCATCAAGTCGCGGTCGAAATGCGCATCGTCCGGCACGTCGCTGGCGACGATGTCGGAGAACAGCACGATCTTGGCATAGGCGAGCAGCACGCCGAGCTCGGCCCTGGTCAGCGGCTCGCCGCGCGCCTCGCGCTCGGCAAGGGCGGCCGGCGAGGGCAGCGTCTCGACCGCGCGGTCGAGCAGCCCGCGCGCTTCCAGTGCCGTCATGAAACGGCCCTGATGCGCGATGTCGGCCATCCCACGCTTGCGCGCCATCGAAAGCGCCAGCGTCTGCTGGTAGTTGTTGGAGAGCACCAGAACGCTTACTTCGTCGGTCATCTCGGCGAGCAGCTTGTTGCGCGCCGGTCTCGCCAGCGAGCCTTTGCGCATGGCGGACGCCAGCGCGATCTTGATGTTGACCTCGACGTCGGAGCAGTTGACGCCGCCCGAATTGTCGATGGCGTCGGAATTGCAACGGCCGCCATTCATGCCGAATTCGATGCGCGCCCGCTGCGTGACGCCGAGGTTGGCGCCCTCGCCGATGACCTTGGCGCGCACGTCGAGCGCGGTGACGCGGACGGCGTCGTTGGCGCGGTCGCCGACATCGGCGTTGGTCTCGGCCGAGGCCCGAACATAGGTGCCTATGCCGCCGAACCACAGGAGGTCGACCGGCGCCTTGAGGATGGCGTTCATGATCTCGACCGGTGTCGCGGTGATCTTGCCGAGCCCGATCGCAGCGGCCGCGGCTTGCGGCAGCGTGATCGACTTCTGGTTGCGCGACACGACGACGCCGCCTTCCGACAGTTTCGACTTGTCATAGTCCTGCCAGGACGAGCGCGGCAGCGCGAACATGCGCTGACGCTCCGCCATCGAAGCCGCCATGTCCGGATCGGGATCGATGAAGATGTCGCGATGGTCGAAGGCCGCGATCAGCTTTGTCTGCGGCGACAACAGCATGCCGTTGCCGAACACGTCGCCCGACATGTCGCCGACACCGACGACGGTAAAGGAAGAGGTCTGGATATCGCGGTTCATCTCGCGGAAATGGCGCTTCACCGCCTCCCAGGCGCCCTTGGCGGTGATGCCCATCTTCTTGTGGTCGTAGCCGGCCGAGCCGCCGCTGGCGAAAGCGTCGTCCAGCCAGAAGCCATGCTTCTCGGAAATGGCATTGGCCGTGTCGGAGAAGGTCGCCGTGCCCTTGTCGGCGGCGACGACGAAATAGGGATCGTCTTTGTCGCGCCGCACCACGCCCGCCGGCGGGATGACGCCGTCGACACCGATATTGTCGGTGATCGAGAGCAGGCTGGAGACGAAGTTCTTATAGGCCGAGGTGCCGGCCTCGAAGATGGCGTCGCGCCCGGCGCTCATCGGCAGTTTCTTCGGAAAAAAGCCACCCTTGGCGCCGACCGGCACGATGACCGCATTCTTGACCTGTTGCGCCTTGACCAGCCCCAGCACCTCGGTGCGGTAGTCCTGGGCGCGGTCCGACCAGCGCAAGCCACCGCGCGCCACCGGGCCGAAGCGCAGATGCACGCCTTCGACCTCGGAGCCGTAGACGAAGATCTCGCGCCATGGCCGCGGCGCCGGCAAGCCGTCGACCGCCTGCGAATCGAGCTTGATCGCCAGCGACTGCCCCTTCTCTTTCGTACCGGATACGAAATGATTGGTGCGCAGCGAGGCCTCGATCAGGTTGAGGTAGCGGCGGATGATGGTGTCGTCATCGATGTTGGGCACCTCTTCCAGGGCGTCCTTGATCTTGGCCTTGAGATGCTTGGCGGAGACCACGCCGTCGGTTTCGGCGGTGGGGCCGAGGCGGGCGACGAACAGCTGGTGCAGGCCGCGCGCGATCTCGGGATAGCGGTTGAGCGCCGCGGCGATGAAATCCTGGCTCTGCGGAATACCGGCCTGCTGCAGGTAGCGGCCATAGGCGCGCAGGATGGTGATCTCGCCGGACCACAGCCCGGCGGTCTGGGCCAGGCCGTTATAGCCGTCATTGTCGACGTCGCCGCGCCAGACCGACAGGAAGGCGTCCTCGAACAGCGCGCCGCCATCGCCGAGATCGATCGGCTTGCCGTAGCTGTTCTCCAGTTCCATGTCATGGATGAAGACCTGGCCGGAGGTCTCGTCGCCGATCTCGAAGGTGCGCTCGCTGATGACGCGGAAGCCGATGTTTTCCAGCACCGGCACGCGCCGCGACAGCGCCACCGGGCTGCCGAAATGATAGATCTTCAGCGCCGCCTGATGCGGCTTCTGGTCACCATGGCGGTAATAGTCGATGGCGATCGGATTGGCGGCATTGATCTTGGCGATCCGCCCGGCGTCGGCCAGCGCCACCGCCGCCGAAAAGCTGTCGCGATAGCTTTCGGGAAAGCGCGCCGCGATGCTCTTCAGCGCCGGGTCGCTGCCCGCCGCTTCCGCCGCCTCGGAGAGCGCGTCCTCCCAGGTGCGCACGATGTCTCGGATCGCCGCCTCGATGGTCGATTGTTCGATCTTCGGCGTCTTGCCGCCGGAACGCCCGATGATGAAGTGGATGCGCGCCAGCCCGCCTTCCGGGAAGGCGGGGTAATAGGCCGACAGCCGGCCCTCGAACACGGTCTTGAGATACGCGCCGATCTTTTCGCGCACGACGCTGTCGTAGCGGTCGCGCGGCACGAAGACGATGATGGAGACGAAGCGGTCGAACTGGTCGACGCGCACCAGCGCCCTGACGCGCGGCCGCTCGATCAGCCCCAGTATGGCGCTGGCGTGCTTGCGMAGGATCGGCACCGGCACCTGGAAAAGCTCGTCGCGGGGATAGCTTTCCAGGATGTTGATCAGCGCCTTGCCGGAATGGTCGTGCGGGTCGAAGCCGGATTTTGAAATCACGGTCTCGGCCTTGGAGCGCAGATAAGGGATCTTCATCACCGAGCGCGTGTAGGCGGTCGAGGTGAACAGGCCGACGATGCGCAGCTCGCCCGCGAGCGCGCCTTTCGAGGTGTAGGTCTTGATGCCGATGTAATCGAGATARATGCGGCGATGCACCAGGGACTTGGCATTCGCCTTGGTGACGATCAGCGGCTCGGGTCCATGCAGGAAAGCACGGATTTCCGGTGTCGTCGTCACCGCCTCGGTGCCGCGCCGCAGGACCAGCACGTCGGGATCGGTCAGGATGCCGAGGCCGGGCTTCTCGGCGCGCTCCAGCGTGCCGCTCTCCTCGCCGCCGACATATTTGAATTCGCGCATGCCGAGGAAGGTGAAATTGTCGTCGCGCAGCCATTCGAGGAAGGCGATCGCCTCGGCGACGCTCTTCTTRTCGAGCGGCACCGCCGAATAGCGGAATTCGGARATGGCCTGGTCGAGGCGGGCRAGCATCCGCTTCCAGTCGACGACGGCGGCGCGAACCTGGTCGAGCATCTTGCGCAATCGCTCGGTGAGCAGCCTTGCGCCCTCGGCGGTCAGCCGCGGAATGTGGACATGCACGACGCTCAGCCGGTCGTGACCGTCATCCTCCTTGGCACCGTCGCCCAGGATCTCCACGACACCCGCCCTGCCGTGACGCACGGTGACGATCGGATGGGTGACCAAAGTGGGTTGGCCCGACGTCTCGGCGATCTCGCCCAGGATCGAATCGAACAGGAACGGCATATTGTCGTTGACGACGGTGATGACGGTCACCGGCCGCCCGTCACAGGCAACCCCTGAATCGGCATCGACCGCAACGACGCTCTCGCCCTTCTTATGAGCAGCAACGGCCCGGGCAGCGAGTTCGCCGGCCCGCTGCAGATCGGCGGCATCATAGGCCGCGATGTCTTCGGCCGGGGCGCGGGCAAGCAGATGGTCGGCAAGCCCTGCGGGCTTCTCATCCGCTTTCGCGGTGGCTGCGGCTTTCTTCTTCGGCTTGGATTTCACGCTGGCCATGACGCTTATTCCCTCCCGTGGCATGCTTTTGCGGCTATGGTAGCCAGATGACCGCCGTTTGGCGACAAAGGTTTGACGACGCATTAAAAAATTCGGACCGACGCCGCAGCCCTGTGAGGAGACCAGACCATGACCGGCAAGATTACCGCGCTCGACCTCGTCCAGGCGGAGCTCGGCGAGGCGACGAAGGCCTATTTCGCCAAATGCGAGGAGAAGCTCGGCCTCGTGCCCAACGTGCTTCTGGCCTACGCCTTCGACGAGAAGAAGCTGCGCGCCTTCACCGACATGTACAACGAGCTGATGCTGGGCGAGTCCGGCCTTTCGAAGCTGGAGCGCGAGATGATCGCGGTCGCCGTCTCCTCCATCAACCATTGCTATTATTGCCTGACCGCGCACGGCGCGGCGGTGCGTCAGCTGTCGGGCGAGCCGGCGCTGGGCGAGATGATGGTGATGAAYTTCCGCGCCGCCGATCTATCGGCCAGGCAGACGGCGATGCTCGAATTCGCGGTCAAGCTGACCGAAGAGCCGGCCAGGATCGTCGAGGCCGACCGCGCCGCGCTGCGTCAGGCCGGCTTCTCCGACCGCGACATCTGGGACATCGCCTCGACCGCGGCCTTCTTCAACATGTCGAACCGGGTGGCCGCCGCCGTCGACATGCGCCCGAACGCCGAATACCACGCCATGGCAAGGTGAAGCTCGCTACGTCGGACTTAACTTATTTTCGATTGCCCGTCCGCCGTTTTGGTCCGATGATCAAAGATTGCGGCATGGCCGCATATCATCAAGCGGCGTGGCCGCATGCCGGTTCGACGCCGCTGACAACGGAGGAGAACATGACAAAATTTCTCTATGTCTATCATGGCTCCGGCAAGATGCCCGCAACCGAGGCCGAGCGCAAAGCGGTGACCGATGCCTGGAACGGCTGGTTCGGCGAGCTCGGCAAGGCGGTGGTCGACGGCGGCAATCCGGTCGGCATGTCCAAGACCGTGCTGCCAGGCGGCATGATCGAGAACAATGGCGGCAGCAATCCGACCGGCGGCTATTCGATCATCGAGGCAAAGGATATCGACGATGCCGCCGAAAAGGCCAAGGGCTGCCCGATGCTGGCCATGCCGAACTGCAGTGTCGAGATCGCGCCGATCATCGAAATGATGTGAGGCGGGCAACCGTCGGCGCTGCCCTCCAAACCGGCAGGCTTGGTGAGGGGCAGCGTCAGCTTTCGAGAATTTGAGCGAGCCGAGCCGCCACCTCTCAGGCTGCGGTAGAGCCCTTGTGCCTCCGCTGCCGCACGGCTAGAAGAGCCGATCCTTTATCGATTTCGAGTTTCACTTTGCCTCAGTAACCGCCGGTCTCGTCTACTCCCCCGAATGCACCGCAGGCGCAGCACTGGCTGCCCCTGCATGATTTTCATGTGTTCTTCAGGCGGCGGTTTCGAGACCGGTTTGGCATTGCTGAGCCGCTGTCGCGCCGAGCGCGCGCCGACGCCTGACTTCCATCGCAGCCTTTCGCCACGCCGCGCTCGCATGGGCATGATCCCGAACCGAAGGTCCGCGTCAGCGAAAAGTGGTACCCGGTTTTCGGAAAAGATCATGCCCAAACAAAAGATAGGGCATCTCGGACATCGCCGGTCTGACGGACTTCCCGACGGGAAGGGCCCACCGGCATGTCTGGACTATTGCGTATCCGCTGGACGATCGCGCCCCGAATTGCGCCTCGACCTCTCATCAATTGCAACCGCTGCGGCGGCGTCAGACCTTATCGATGCAGTGACAAATTCCGCGTCAACGCCAACGGCAAACGCATCGACGCCTGGCTGGTCTATCGTTGCGTGGACTGCGACAATTCCTGGAACCGCTCTATATTCGAGCGCTGCAACCGCCGCGACATCGAGCCGGCGTTGCTGGCGGCGCTCGAGAGCAACGACCCGGCCTTGGCACGTCGCCATGCCTTTGACCTGGTCGCCTTGCGAAACCAGACTGGACGCGTTGAGGAATTTGCCGATGTCGCGGTCCGAAAAGAGCTGGTGGACGGCAGGCCGGAATGCGCGACCGCGCTTTGGCTGGAGCTTCGGCTCGACGCCGCGACATCCTTGCGGCTCGATCGCCTGCTTGCAGGCGAACTCGGCATCTCGCGGTCGAGGCTGCAGGCCTGGGACGAGCGGCGCATGCTTGCTGTCGAACCGGACGGCGACAAGGCCTTGCGCAGGCCGGCGCGCGACGGCACGGCGATCCGCATCGCTCCCTCCGGCGAGGCCGATCGCGACGCCATCGCCTCGGCCGCGTGCCGGTGACACAACGTGCCGGTGAAATGAAAAAGGGAGGGAGCGCCGCTCCCTCCCCAAAAACTGCTTTCAGGAAGGCTTACGCCGCGCCCATCACCTTGGCCGACTTCTCGAAGCGCTTGCGCTCGTTCGGGTCGAGATAGAGCTTGCGCAGCCGAATCGTCTTCGGCGTCACCTCGACCAGCTCGTCGTCCTGGATCCAGGCCAGCGCGCGTTCCAGCGTCATGCGGATCGGCGGCGTCAGCTTCACCGCCTCGTCCTTGCCGGCGGCGCGGATGTTGGTGAGCTTCTTGCCCTTCAGCACGTTCACTTCGAGGTCGTTGTCGCGGGAGTGRATGCCGATGATCATGCCCTGATAGACCTTGACGCCCGGATCGATGATCATCGGGCCGCGGTCTTCCAGGTTCCACATCGCATAGGCRACSGACTCGCCCTGYTCGTTRGAGATCAGCACGCCRTTGGTGCGGCCGGGCAATTCACCCTTATAGGGTTCATAGGCGTAGAACAGCCGGTTCATCACGGCCGTGCCGCGCGTGTCGGTCAAAAGCTCCGACTGGTAGCCGATCAGGCCGCGCGTCGGCGCGTGGAAGACGAGGCGCTGGCGGTTGCCGCCGGAGGGGCGGAGCTCGACCATCTCGGCCTTGCGTTCCGACATCTTCTGAACGACGACGCCGGCATGCTCCTCGTCGACGTCGATGACGACTTCCTCGACGGGCTCCAACAACTGGCCTTCCTCATTCTTCTGCATGACGACGCGCGGACGCGACACGGCAAGCTCGAAGCCTTCGCGGCGCATCGTCTCGATCAGCACCGCAAGCTGCAACTCGCCGCGGCCGGACACGAAGAAGGAATCCTTCTCCGGCGATTCCTCGATCTTGAGCGCCACATTGCCCTCGGCCTCGCGCAGCAGGCGGTCGCGGATGACGCGGCTGGTCACCTTGTCGCCCTCGGTGCCGGCAAGCGGGCTGTCGTTGACGAGGAAGGACATCGTCACGGTCGGCGGATCGATCGGCTGCGCGTGCAGCGGCTCGCTCACCGTCGGATCGCAGAAAGTGTCGGCGACGGTGCCCTTGGACAGACCGGCAATGGCGACGATGTCGCCCGCCTGCGCTTCGTCGATCGGCTGGCGCTCGAGGCCGCGGAAGGCGAGGATCTTGGAGATGCGGCCGGTCTCGATCTGGCTGCCGTCATTGTGCAGCACCTTGACCGCCTGGTTGGCCTTTAGCGTGCCCGACTCGATGCGGCCGGTGATGATGCGGCCGAGGAAGGGATTGGCTTCCAGGATGGTGCCGATCATGCGGAACGGACCGGGATGAACCGTCGGCGCCGGCACATGCTTGACGACGAGGTCGAACAACGGCGCCAGGCCCTGGTCCTTCGGACCTTCGGGGTTTTCCGACACCCAGCCGTCGCGGCCCGAACCGTAGAGGATCGGGAAATCGAGCTGCTCGTCGGTGGCGTCGAGCGCGGCGAACAGGTCGAACACCTCATTGACCACCTCGACGTGGCGGGCGTCCGGACGGTCGATCTTGTTGATGACGACGATCGGCCTCAAGCCAACCTTGAGCGCCTTGCCGACCACGAACTTGGTCTGCGGCATCGGCCCTTCGGCGGCGTCGACCAGCACGATCGCCGAATCCACCATCGACAGGATGCGCTCGACCTCCCCGCCGAAATCGGCGTGTCCGGGCGTGTCGACGATGTTGATGCGGGTGCCCTTCCAGTCGACCGAGGTCGCCTTGGCGAGGATGGTGATGCCGCGTTCCTTTTCGAGGTCGTTGGAATCCATGGCGCGCTCGGCGACGCGCTGGTTGTCGCGGAAGGCGCCGGATTGTTTCAGGAGCTGGTCGACGAGGGTGGTCTTGCCATGGTCGACGTGCGCGATGATCGCGATATTGCGGAGGTTCATTGTCTGGTCTCGGGAGCGTTGCAGGCAGCAGGCCCGAAAGCGCCGCCTTTTCTGGTTGCGCGGCTCATACAAGGTTTTTCGCAATTGCGAAAGGGGAGGCCGCGCCTCAAATACACGGTCACTGATTGTTAAACGTCTTGGTGTGAAATGATTCTGTTAACCACGCGGAACCTTCGAGGGACCCGGTAATTTCATGACCATGACCGATCATCTCGCCAGATTGCGCCCTCTTTTCATCTGGGCCGGGCTTGCGCTGGTGCTTGCGGCAGGTGCTGCCCAGTCGGCCGCTTCGTTGAAAGATGCGGACATGACGCCGCCCGACGCCAGGACGGCACAACAGATGTTTGCCGATGCCCCGGACGGCGTCGACCCGGTCGTGACCGGCCCGGTCAGCACCGCCTTCAAGCAGCGGCAGAAGGCCGCCAATTGCGATAGTGCCGTCTGGCCGAAGATTCCCGCGATTTGCTATCCGGATTGACCGCGGCCGGGAGACGCGGTCCACACCGCGTGCCCTTCGCGCGCTTGTCCCGAAAAATACGCCGGACAATCTGGCAAGCGGGCACGCTCGAAGGCGTGTTGAGATTCGGGTCAGGCCGAGCCGAAAATGACGGCCCCGAGAACCGGAGCGGAGCGTACTTGACGTACTCCGGCCGGCGAAGGCCGGAAGCGCAGGAGACCGTCATTTGCAGGCCGGCCTCACCCGAATATCGGCACTACTTATGCCGCTTGCGGCTCCGGTTCGAAAGCCGGCCGGCTGGTGTTGATCAGCAACGAGATACAGGCCGCCGCGATGCCCGTCATGCCGGCGATGAGGAAGGCGAGCTCGTAGTTGCCCTGCAGTTCGCGCATGGTGCCGCCGAAGGCAGCGGCTGTCGCGGCGCCCACCTGATGGCCGGCGACGATCCAGCCGAAGACGATCGGCCCGCTGCGGTCCCCGAAGGCCTCGTTGGCGAGCCTCAGCGTCGGCGGCACCGTGGCGATCCAGTCGAGACCGTAGAGCACGGCGAAGATGATCAGGCTGACCGCCGAGAAGCCGGAATAGGGCAGGTAGATCAGCGACAGGCCGCGCACGGCATAGTAGACGCCCAGCAGCTTGCGCGGATCGAAGCGATCGGTGAGCCAGCCGGACAGCGTCGTTCCGATCAGGTCGAAGATGCCCATCATCGACAAAAGCCCGGCCGCCTGCACCTCGCCGATGCCCATGTCGCCGCAGAAGGCGATCAAATGCGTGCCGACGAGGCCGTTGGTGGTGAAGCCGCAGATGAAGAAGGTTGCGAACAAATACCAGAAGACCCGCGTGCCGGCGGCGCGGCGCAGCGTGTTCAGCGTATGCGCCAGGAAATTGCCTTGCGAGGCCGGCGACACCGGCGGCACGTCATTCGCATCGGCGCCATAGCGCACCTGGCCGATCGACGCCGGACGCTCCGGCACCAGCAGGAAGACGAACGGCACCAGCGCGGCTGTCGCGATCGACACGGCGATCGCCACCGGCTTCCAGCCGCCGGCCTGGGCCAGCGAGGCGATCAGCGGCAGGAACACCAGCATGCCGGTGGCGCTKGAGGCCGACATCAGGCCCATCATCAGGCCGCGATTGGTCTTGAACCAGCGATTGACGATGGYGGCGCCGAGCACGCTSGCCACGGCACCRGAGCCGATACCGGAAAAGACGCCCCAGGTGATGAACAGATGCCASGGCTGCGTCATSAACAGGCTGAGCGCCGTCGAGCCCGACATGATCAGCAGCGCGCCGAGCAGCGTGCGGCGCAGGCCGACGCGCTCCATCAGCGCCGCGGCGAACGGCCCGGTCAGCCCGTAGAGCAGAATGCCGACGCCGGCCGCCATCGAGATCACATCGCGCCGCCAGCCGAAGCTGTTTTCAAGCGGCAGCATCATGACGGCCGGCGCCGAGCGGAGCCCAGCCGCGATCAACAGGCAGAAAAAGATGACGGCTACGACCACGAAAGCGTAGCGCTGGCCAAACGGGCTGGATTGAGCTATCATGTTACTGACCGGTACGTTGCAATTGGACGAGGCCATACATACGTACCGGTCAGTAACATTGTCAAGCGAGTTCGTTGAATGTCATCGGACAATAAAATTGAAGCGTCGATCAGCGAGGTTCCTGCCTCGCCTCTTCCGAAGGCCGCCGACAAGATCCTCGATGTCGCCCGCGACCTGTTCTACCGTGAAGGCATCCGGGCGATCGGCGTCGATGAGATCGTCAAACGCGCGGGCGTCACCAAGCCCAGCCTCTATCGCAGCTTTCCGTCGAAGGACGAGCTGGCCGCCTCTTATCTGCGCAAATACGACCTTGAGTTCTGGGAGCGTTTCGACGAGGCGGTGAATGCGCATCCGGGCGACCCGCGCGCCCAGATTATCGCCTTCCTGACCCGCGTCGGCAAACGCACGCAGCGGCCGGACTATCGCGGCTGCGGAATGACCAACGCGGCGGTCGAGTACCCCGAGCGCGGCCATCCGGCGCGCGTGGTCAGCGAGGCCAACAAGCAGGAACTSCGCCGGCGCCTGCGCGCCATGGCGGCGGCGATGGGCGCTGATGACGCAGACACACTGGGGGACGGGCTGCTGCTGCTCATCGAGGGMGCSTATATCAGCGGCCAATTGTTCGGCCTCGGCGGACCGGCCGCATCGGTCGCCCGCAACGCCGATCTCCTGATCGAAGCCAGCTTGAAGAAATAGCAAGAGACATTACGCTGCGGCGACCTCCACGGAGATCTCCGCCATGCGCGCTGTTCTGCTCCCGCTTRCCTTCGCCGGTTTCTGCCAGGCGGCCCACGCCAGCGACATCTCCAGCGCCTACACCGATCTCGACTGGAAGAAGGACTGCGTGACCTATGCGCAGTCCGAGGAAGGCGACGGCGACTGGGCGAGCCTCGCCTGCGCCGGCTATCGCGGCTATCCGGTGCTGATCGGCTACGACGACGCCCGCGAATCCGTCTATTACGGCTTTCCCTCCGACGACATGACCGCCGTCTGGGAGAGTTTTTCCGGCCTCAACTCCGCGGGCCCGAAGGTCGAGTGGCGTGTCGAGACCAATGGCGACAAGGCGGTGCCCTTCGCCGTCATTCACCGTCGCGAGATCAGCAATCCCGAGAACGAGAAAACACCGACCGAGGTGCTGGTCGTCGCCAAGGTGGCGCAGCCGGAGGAGCATGAAGGCTGCACGATCGGCCTGGTGCTCGCCACCGGCAACCCTCAGGCCAATGATCAGGCACGCAAGCTCGCCGACGAAAAGGCGAAGGGTTTTGCCTGTGGCAAGGACAAGCGCGAAGTGATCGGCAAGGTGCCGGACTTCGGCCGCGTCGATAACTGACTACTTCGCCGCCTTTGCCCGCTCGATCGCGTCGACGATCATCTTCTTGGCGTATTTGGAATCGTGCCAGCCTTCGATCTTGACCCATTTGCCGGGTTCGAGATCCTTGTAGTGCTCGAAGAAGTGCTGCACCTGGTGACGGGTGATTTCCGGCAGGTGGGTGTATTCGGTGACGTTTTCGTAGCGCAGCGTCAGTTTCGGCGAGGGAACCGCGATCACCTTCTCGTCCTGGCCGGCATTGTCTTCCATGATCAGCACGCCGATCGGCCGCACATTGATGACGCAGCCGGGCACCAGCGCGCGCGTGTTGCAGACCAGAACGTCGATCGGGTCGCCGTCGCCGGAAAGCGTGTGCGGCACGAAGCCGTAATTGCCGGGATAGCGCATGGAGGTGTGCAGGAAGCGGTCGACGAACAACGTGCCGGCCTCCTTGTCCATTTCGTACTTGATCGGCTCGCCGCCGATCGGCACCTCGATGATGACGTTGACGTCCTCAGGCGGGTTCTTTCCGGTGGGCACGGCTTCAATACGCATGGCTCAAATCCCTCTCTCGATTCAAAGACCGATAGCGGGGGACGCGTCATGGTGCAATGCGGCGAATGGGCCGAGAGCCCGTCAGTTCCAGACGAAAGCCACCTTCTTCAGCGCCTTCTGCTCGAAAACCTCGACACCCTCGGCGATATCGCGGCCGCCCGCCCCCGCGTAGAAGGCGAGCGCGTTATGGTTGTCCTCCAGCGCCCACACCACCAGGCCGCGCAGGCCATGATCGGCGAGCCGGGCCTTCGCCGCCTTGAACAGCCGGCTGCCAAGCCCGATGCCCTGATATTCCGGGCGCAGGTAGAGCTCGTAGATCTCGCCCTGCTGCCTGAGCTCGCGGGCGCGATTCTTGCCGATCGTGGCGTAGCCGGCGATCGTGCCGCCGATTTCGATCACCAGTACCGTGGCCGCGCGGCGAATCGCATTCGCCCACCAGTCGGCGCCGCGGCGGTTGATCATCGAAGTCAGCGTGCGATGCGGGATGATGCCGGAATAGGCGCCGCGCCAAGCCTCCTCATGCACCTCGGCGATAGCGCTTGCATCGCGGGGCTCGGCTTTCCTGATGTCGATCGTCAGCGTGTTCATGATTGGTTAACCATAAACCCGCGCCGCTCGCTTGCAAAGAGTCAGCCGATGCGGCCACGGCTTTTTCGCACAGGCGAAAGGCTGGTTTGCACGGGCTGGTTTACGGCCCGCCTCGCTCAGATTTCGACGAGATGATCGTCCAGCTCGTTGATGTTGCCGGAGGTGACCGGGAAGTGCTCGGCCAATGTGGCGCCCACCGATTCGATGGCATGGACGAAGCCGTCGGCGAGCCGGTCGTCGCCGGCATGCCGGGTGAGGTCCGCCACCACGCCGTCCCAGACATGCTGGCCGACCTTGGCGTCGATGCCGCTGTCGGCCACCACTTCGGCGAAGCGCTCGGCGATGGAGACGAAGATCAGCGCCCCGGTGCGCGCCTGGGTGCGGTGGACGTTGCGCGCCAGGAACTGCTTCATCGCATTGGCGTGCGCCGCCTGGTAGCGCAAGCGCCTCGGCACCAAATGGATGCGCAGGCCCGGCCACAGCCACAGCAAGGCAAGCACCGACGCCAGCGCCAGCAGTTGCGCCAGCACGAACTGCGGCACGCGTATGGCCAGCCACCAGACCTCCAGCCCATAGGCGACCGCCAGGCTGGCGACCAGCATGGCGAGTGTCGCCACGAAGGCGGCGGGGAAAAAATAGCCGGCGCTGGCATGGGCGACGACGCAGTAGATTTCGCCGTCGGTCCTGGCCTCCGCGGCGCGGATCGCATCGGCGATGCGCTCATGATCCTGCGGGCTGATCGGTCGCGTTGCCATGATCTCTCACCAGCTTCCCGAAGAGCCGCCACCCCCCGACGAGCCGCCGCCGCCGGAAAACCCGCCACCGCCGCCGCCCGAGGACCAGCCTCCGCCGCCAGACGACCAGCCACCGCCGGAGCGACCCGACGAGCTGCCCGGCTCGAAGGTCATCCCCAGCCAGCGATAACGGCCAGGACCGATCTTCTGGCCGAATACACGCGGCAGGATGGCAAGGGCGATGCTGCCGAAGAAGATCAGCACCCAGATGGTGATGAAGACGGCGAAGAACAGGTTGTCGGCGTTGAACGGCGCCCGCTCGTTGCGCTTGCCACGCGCCTCCAACTCCTCAGGATTGCCCTGAAGCACCATGATCATATCGTCGACGGCCTTGGAGATGCCGCCAGAGAAATCGCCGGCGCGGAAAGCCGGCACCATGTCGTTCTCGATGATCAGCTTGGTGTGCAGGTCGGTCAGCGTGCCTTCCAGCCCATAACCGACCTCGATGCGCATCTTGCGGTCGTTAGGCGCGACCAAGAGCAGCACGCCGTTGTTCTCCTTGGCCTGGCCGAGCTTCCAGAAGCGGAACAAGCGGTTGGCGTAAGGCTCGATCTCCTCGCCGTCGAGGCYGGGAATGGTGGCGACGACGATCTGGTCGGAACCTTTTGTCTCGAAGTCGGCGAGTTTTTGCGTCAGCGCCGCCTTGGTGCCGGCGTCGATGATGCCGGCATTGTCGACAACGCGGCCGGTGAGAGCRGGAAGGTCGGCGGCSAGGGCGGCTAGCGGCAGGAGAAGCAGACAGAAAAGAAAGCCAAGGATGTGAAGGCTGGCGTTCCTTCGCACCCCCCYCTGTCCTGCCGGACATCTCCCCCTCAAGGGGGGAGATTGGACGTCACCCAGGCTTTTGCCAATCTTCAGCGTTGAAGAGAGGGCGCGGTTGTCGAAATTGCCAATCTCCCCCCTTGAGGGGGAGATGTCCGGCAGGACAGAGGGGGGTATCAACACGCCAGCGGCTCGTCTTTTTCAGAAGAAGCAATTTCGAAAGGCTGTCAGCTCACCCGCCCTGCTTCGTGCTCGTGCCGAAATTGACCTTCGGCACCTGCATCTTGTCCTCGTCGACGGTGAAGTTGGCAAACGGCTCGTTGCCGCGGAACCAGAAGGTCGCCCACAGCACCGACGGGAAGGTCTTCAGCGTCAGATTGTAGTCCCTGACCGCCTGGATGTAGTCGCGGCGCGCGACCGCGATGCGGTTCTCGGTGCCTTCGAGCTGCGCCTGCAGCGCCAGGAAATTCTGGTTGGCCTTGAGGTCGGGATAGGCCTCCGACACCGCGATCAGCCGCGACAGCGCGCTGGTCAGCCCGGCCTGCGCGTCCTGGAATTTCTTGAGGGCTTCGGGGTCCTTCAGCGTGTCCGGCGTCACCGTGATCTGCGTCGCCTTGGCGCGCGCTTCGACGACGGCGTCGAGCGTGTCCTTCTCGTGCGAGGCGTAACCCTTCACCGTCTCGACCAGGTTCGGGATCAGGTCGGCGCGGCGCTGATACTGGTTGAGCACCTCGCTCCAGGCGGCCTTGGCGTTTTCCTCCGCCGTCGGGATGGTGTTGTAGCCGCAGCCGGCAAGCAGCGGCAGCATGAATGCCATCATCAGGAAGGCGGGCAGGCTACGGAAAGAGGGCAGGGAGAGGCGCTCGGCAAACATGATTGATCCCTCAGGTCGAAGTTGCAGGCGAAGCAATAGCACAATCCGCACGCAAGAAAATGTCCGGGTCATGACGGGAGCGCTGGCCCGGGCGGGTCGGTCAGGCGGGGTCTGTGAATGGTAGTGCGAACAGGCTAAGCTCCCCACCAGAAAGGGCAATCGCCATGGCCAGCCGCCAGGACGACGAAAAAGAATCGCGCCGCATCCTCGAGCGCGTGGCGCGCGAGACGACRCCGGGCGGCGCCGCGTTCATCGCACGGGCGRCGAAGGGCGCGCGCGACCATGTGAGCGCCGCGGACGCCGATCGTTCCGATCCGATCGAATATTGGGGCACCCGCATTGGCCGAACGCTTGGTCTCATCATCGCCATTGGGCTCCTGGCCTGGCTGGTGTATGCCGCCACGCGGGGCGGCTAGAGCCGGATGATTTCAGGTCTGTTCGACCCGAAATCTGAATCCGGCTCTAAATCAAAGAGATAGAGCATGATGTCACCCGAAAACCGCTTCACACTTTTCGGCATCATGCTCTAGGAATCGAAATCCATGAATGCAGAAAAACCCGACGCGCCGCGCGCGGTCATCGTCATCTCCAGCCATGTGGCCCGCGGCTCGGTCGGCAACCGCGCCGCGGTCTTCGCGCTGGAGACGCTGGGCTTCCCGGTCTGGGCGGTGCCCACCGTCATCCTGCCCTGGCATCCGGGCCACAGCCGCGCCACGCGCATCGTGCCGCCGCTCGACCAGTTCAAGGCGCTGATGGCCGATCTCGAGCGCGCGCCATGGCTCGGCGAGGTCCGGGCCGTGCTCTCGGGCTATCTTGGCGAAGCCGGCCAGGCCGAGGCCGTCGCTTCGCTTGTCGCCGCCGTCAGGGCGAAGACGCCGGGCGCCCTTTATGTCTGCGACCCGGTCATGGGCGATTCCGGCGGGCTCTACGTGCCGGAGACGACGGCCGCCGCCATGCGTGACAGGCTGATGCCGATTGCCGATATCGCCACGCCCAACCGCTATGAACTCGAATGGATGGCCGGCGCGCCGCTGCCGGACATCAAGTCGGTGACGGCGGCAGCCCTTCACGCCGGCCCTTCGACCATGCTGGTCACCTCCGCGCCATCGATGATGGCCGGCGGCACCGGCAATTTCCTGCTCGACGGCAGCCAGGCGCTGCTTGCCGAACATCGCGTGATCGAGAAGCCGCCGAATGGGCTCGGCGACCTGACGGCCGCGGTCTATCTCGCGCGCGTGCTTTCCGGCCAGCCGCCGGTGAAGGCGCTGCAATCGACCACGGCCGCCGTCTATGAAATCCTCGCCCGCACGGCGAAGCGCGGCGGCGACGAACTGCAGCTCGAAACCGACGCGCAGAGCCTGTCGCATCCGATGGCCATGGTGCAGTTGCGCCACCTCCTCCATCCCGGGCGGGACAAGCGGGCGTGACGCCCGGCCGCCTGCTGGCCGGCGTCGACGGCTGCAAGGCCGGCTGGGTCGCCGTCCATCGCGAGCCCGGCGCCCCGCCGTCGGTATCGGTGTTTCCGACTTTCCAGGCGCTGCTCGACGCCCTTCCCGGAGCGACGATAGCCGTCGACATGCCGATCGGCCTGCCGGATTTTTCGAGCAAGGGCGGACGCGGGCCTGAAGCGTTGGTACGACCATTGCTCGGCGCCCGCCAATCGAGCGTTTTCGCCATCCCGTCCAGAGCGGCGCTCTACGCCGACACCGGCGACTTCACCACGGTCGAGGCCTGGTATGCCGCGCACCGGCGGGCGAGCGCGGTGGCGATGGCCACCTCCGATCCGCCGCGCGGCGTTTCCATCCAGGCCTTCGGCATCTTTGCCAAGATCCGCGAGATCGATGCGCTTTTGATCGCACGACCGGATTTGCGCGGCCGCGTCTTCGAATCGCACCCCGAAGTGGCCTTCTGCCGGCTGAACGGCGGCATCGCGATGGCCCTGCCCAAGAAGGTCAAGGGTGCGGTCAATCCGGCCGGAATGGAGGAACGCAAGGCGCTGCTTTGCCGGCACGGTTACCAGAAGAGCTTCCTTGACCAGCCGCCGCCGAAGGGCGCGGCAAGCGACGACTTCCTCGACGCGGCGGCCATGATGCTGATTGCCGGGCGTATCGCCAACGGCGAGGCGCGGCCGTCCCCCGACCCGCCGCCGAGCGACCGTTTCGGCATTCCCATCGCCATCTGGGCTTGAGAAGAATTGGCGGCACAGCTTTCGCCGGCATGGGAATGCGACCGGGGCGGCCGCAATTCGGCATTGCCCGCGATGGCCATTTGCCGGTAGAGCCTTTCCGTTCGCAACGAGCTGCCGCCTCCAAACCCGGAAAGGCCTCTAGCCGCCAATGCCCAATCTTCCCGAACATCTGCTGACCGGCTATCGCAACTTCATGACCGGCCGCTACCGCGCCGAAAGCGACCGCTATCGCTCGCTGGCGCGAGAAGGCCAGGCGCCCGAAACCATGATCGTCGCCTGCTGCGATTCACGCTCCGCGCCGGAAGCGATCTTCGATGCCGGGCCAGGCGAGCTCTTCGTGCTGCGCAATGTCGGCAATCTGGTGCCGCCCTATGAACCCGACGGCGAGTTCCATTCGACCTCGGCWGCGCTCGAGTTCGCCGTGCAGAGCCTGAAGGTGAGGAACATCGTGGTGATGGGTCACGGCCGCTGCGGCGGCATCCGCGCCGCGCTCGACACCAATTCGGCGCCGCTGTCGCCCGGCGACTTCATCGGCAAATGGATGAGCCTGATCGCGCCGGCGGCCGAAACCGTGGCGGCAAGCACGATGATGACGGCAACCGAGCGCCAGACCGCGCTGGAGCGCATCTCGATCCGCTATTCGATCGCCAATCTCAGGACCTTCCCTTGCGTCTCCATCCTCGAAGGCAAGGGGCGCCTCGCCTTGCATGGCGCCTGGTTCGATATCGCGACCGGCGAGCTCTGGGTCATGAACAAGGATACCGGCGATTTCGAGCGGCCGGAGCTGCAGCCGGAGGGGTGATGGATCGGGTCTGGCGGAGCGTTTTCCTTGCGRCGGCGCTGCTGCTCTATCCGACCCTCSATGCCAGCGCCGACGATAGCGCCGTCATCGATCGCTGGTATTCGGCACTTCGGGCCGCCGACCGCACGGAACTGTCGAAACTGCTGGCCGATGACGTGCGCATGAAGCTCGACGATATCGGCGTCGTGCAAGACAAGCAGGAATTCATTGCCTCGATCGACGAGTGGCAGAGTGCGGTCGCCGGCGCGGAAATCCGCCACCGTATCGAGAAAAGCGAGAACGGTCGGACCATTGTGATCGCCTGCTACGACTTCCCCGAAAACGAAACGCTGATGCGCGAAACCTTCACCGTCGCCGACGGCCGCATCACCACCAGCACCCAGACCGCGATCGCGCAGGACTGCGGCGCGTACTGAGCAATCCAAATTGCGCTGAAATCAACGAAATATCGCCGCCGACGGTGCCGCTTGTCTGGCTTGTTGTCAATGAGAGCAATCTCAAGAACTACAATGGTCGGCAGTAGCTGGCAGAGCAGTAGCTTGTCCAGAGCTAAACTGTTCGTCAAAGTGATTTAGAAATGTTTCGATAAGATGGCCATGGTAATAAGCATAGACCACCGTCGTCACATTGGCGTTTTGGGGTTTTATTATATTGAATGTCAATCTGTCGGCAGACACAGCAGGCTTAAACCACGCTTTTTTCGCCCATTCCGCCGATTTGTGCGTGTAAAACTTCCCATCATCACTTTTGGACCAAGTAGTTATTTTCCCTTTTTCCTCATTTTGTGCAATCCTGGCGTCAAAATTATTTAGCAGTTTTTGAGCTGCGTCAGTCATAAAAACAACGGCCATGCGTGCCTCCCGAAAACCGAACCCCGCTATACATGGTAGGAACAATTACTACTTACAAGGGGCCTGACCTGATTGCACAGCAGGTTTTTGACTGGATTGCCTAATCGACAGGTTCATCTTACATCCGCAGGCAGCAGTGTACCCTGACACCCGACCACTCAGCGAAAGACCATTTATGCCTTCCACAAATACCCTCGATCTCGCCGCCCATCCGCTGACCGTCTGGAAAGGGCCGCTCGGCCTGCCGGATTTCTCTCGCGTCGGCGACGATGACTTCGGCCCCGTCTTCGATGCGGCGCTGGAAGCGCATCAAGCCGAGATCGACGCCATCGCCGGCAGCGGCGAGGCGCCGACGATCGAAAACACGCTGGCTGCGCTGGAGCTAGGCGGCGAGGCGCTCGACCATGTCTCGTCGATCTTCTGGTGCCGCGCCGGCGCCCACACCAACGACGCGATCCAGGCGATGGAGCGTGACATTTCGCCAAAGATGTCGCGGCATTTCTCGGCGATCTCGATGAACGAGACGCTGTTTGCCCGCATCGAAGACCTCTACCAGCGTCGCGAAAGCCTGAACCTCGATGCCGAAACGCTGCGTGTTCTTGAAAAAACCTGGAAGGGCTTCGTCCGGTCGGGCGCGAAGCTCGATGCCGAAGGCAAGAAGCGGCTCGCGGCCATCAACGAGGAGCTTTCCTCGCTCGGCACAAAATTCGGCCAGAACGTGCTTGCCGACGAGCGCGACTGGGCGCTGTTCCTCGAAGAAGCCGACCTTGCCGGCCTGCCGGACTTTTTAAAGAGCGCGATGGCGGAAGCCGCCGAGACGCGCGGCCAGGAAGGCCGCTATGCCGTGACGCTGTCGCGCTCGATCTACGAGCCGTTCTCGACCTTCTCCGAGCGCCGCGACCTGCGCGAGATCGCCTTCCGCGCCTTCACCATGCGCGGCCAGAATGGCGGCGCCACCGACAACACCGACGTCGTCCGCGACATGCTGAAGCTGCGCGCCGAGAAGGCCAAGCTGCTCGGCTACGGCTCTTTCGCGGCGCTGAAGCTCGACGACACGATGGCGAAGACGCCGGAGGCCGTGCACGACCTGCTCGACCCGGTCTGGGAAAAGGCGCTGGAAAAAGCGGCCGCCGACCAGAAAGAACTGGAGCGGCTGGCGACCGAAGCCGGCAGCAACGAGACGTTCGCCGCCTGGGACTGGCGCTTCTACCAGGAGAAGCTGCGCGCCGAGAAATTCGCCTTCGACGAGGCCGAGCTGAAGCCCTATTTGCAGCTTGAGCGTGTCATCCAGGCTTGCTTCGACGTCGCCACGAAACTGTTCGGCATCACCTTCGAGGAAAAGAAGGGCATAACCGCCTGGCATCCCGACGCGCGCGTCTTCGTGGTGAAGAATGCCGACGGCAGCGAGCGCGGCCTGTTCCTGGCCGACTACTTCGCAAGGCCGTCGAAACGCTCCGGCGCCTGGATGAGCGCGCTGAAATCCGGCTACAAGCTGGGAGATGGTTCCAAGCCGGTGATCTACAACATCATGAACTTCGCGAAGCCGCCGGCCGGCGAGGCGGCGCTTCTGTCGGTCGACGAGGCGAAGACCCTGTTCCACGAATTCGGCCACGCGTTGCACGGTATGCTGACCGATGTCACCTGGCCGTCGGTTTCCGGCACGTCGGTGAGCCGCGATTTCGTCGAATTGCCTTCGCAGCTCTACGAGCATTGGCTGACGGTGCCGGCGGTGCTGGAAAAGCACGCGCTGCACGTCAAGACCGGCAAGCCGATGCCGAAAGACCTGCTCGACAAGATGCTGGCGGCCCGCACCTTCGGCGCCGGCTTCGCCACGGTCGAGTTCACCGCCTCGGCGCTGATCGACATGGCCTACCATGCAAGCGCCGATGCCCCGGCGGAGCCGCTTCGATACGAAGCCGAAACGCTCGAAAAGCTGCACATGCCCGACACGATCGCCATGCGCCACCGCACCCCGCATTTCGGCCACGTCTTCGCCGGCGACGGTTATTCAGCCGGCTATTATTCCTACATGTGGTCGGAGGTGCTGGACGCGGACGCCTTCTCCGCCTTCGAGGAAACGGGTGACCCCTTCAATCCGGAACTCGCCGAACGGCTGCGCAAGAACATCTACGCCGCCGGCGGCTCGAAGGACCCTGAGGAGCTCTACACCGCCTTCCGCGGCAAGATGCCTTCGCCGGACGCCATGATGGTGAAGAGAGGGTTGGTATAGCGCCAGCTGATCTCCCCCCTTGAGGGGGAGATGGCCGCGAAGCGGCCAGAGGGGGTCGCCGCGCGTGAAGCGCCGACCTTTTCTTCGCTGTGAGACGGCGTCGCGGCAGTTGAGGCGACCCCCTCTGTCGCCTTCGGCGACATCTCCCCCTCAAGGGGGGAGATTATCAGCGCCACGGATCAGCCACCCTCGGCCAGATCGCCCGGTTCAGCTTCTTGTAGTCCGTCGCCGCCGGATTGCTCGGATACGAACTCGGCGCCGTGACATAGATGATCTCGGCGGCGATCGGCGCGAAGCCGGCGTAGAAGTGGTTGGTCGACTTGACCAGGAGGATATCCTTGGACAGCGGATCGACGTCGATGTTGGAAAAGATATCCGGCTCGAAGGTCTGGGTGCGGTTGGTGTTCAAGATCACGTCGACCTCGGTGCCTTCGATACGCACCACGGCCGCCGGTCCAAGCGTGACCCGGCTCGGCCCGAAGCTCTGCCAGCCTTCGTTGACGCATTTGAGCACGGTAACGCGGGCGTCTATCGGCTCGCCGGCCTGCGGCCCCGCCTTGCCGCCGAAGCGCAGGTCGATGACGGCACCCTCGCCCGCCGCATGGCAGAAGGTCACGGCGATCGGATCCCAGATCGTCGCCACGCCGACCCTGTCGATACCGCGCTCAAGCAGCTCGCGCAGCACGACGGTGCCGTCGCCCGGCACGCCGCCGCCCGGATTGTCCCAGATGTCGGCGATCACGGCCGGCTTGTCCTGGCGTTCCGCCCGCGCGGCAAGCGCCCGCTCGATGCCGGCGGAGGCGGAGAGCATCGTCATCGCCGTCTTTTCGCGCAGCGCGTAAAGCTCCCGCCCCAGCGTCTCGGCGAGCCTGTCGCCCTTTTCCTTGTCGTTGTCGGTGACGACCAGGATGCGCGTGCCCATTTCCGGCACGTCGGCGGCCATGAAGCCGTGGATCACCGAGACCGACAGCACGCCATCCTTGCCGTGCAGCGCYTTGATCYTGTCGACGAAGGAGCGCATCGGCTCGCGGCTGGTCGGCAGCACCTGGATCATGCGGCAGTCGAAGGTCGAGATCACCGGCTTGATCTCGCCGCGCGCCGCGGCAAGGCCGAGCTCGACGACATGCTCGCCGCGCTCGTAGAAATCCGTGTGCGGGAACTCGAGGAAATAGGCCATGACATCGCAGGCCGCGACGCGCTTCGGCGTCAAATGGCTGTGCGGATCGAATTCCGAGGCGATCACCACCTTCGGTCCGACGATGGCGCGCACGCGCTCCAGCAGATCGCCCTCGCAGTCGTCATAGCCCTGCGCCACCATGGCGCCATGCAGGCCGAGGATGACGGCATCGACCGGCAGCGCGGCTTCCAACTGGCCGAGGATCTCGTCGCGCAGCGCCTCATAAGTTCGCCGCTGCACCAGGCCGCCCGGCTCCGCCCAGGTGGCRGTGCCTTCGATGACGGTCARRCCTYCCYTGGCCGCGCGCCGGCGCAGCGCYACGATCGGCGAKGAGCASAGCGTCGGCGTCTCMGGATGCTTGCCCGGACCGGCATAGAAGGCCATCTCGAACGACGCCCGGTCGGTCGGCACCGGCGAGAAGGTGTTGGTTTCCGTCGCCAGCGAGGCGGTGAAGATACGCATGAARGCTCCGTGAGSGCYGACTGTTCGTTTTGGCAATTCCCGATGGAAATCCGTTACGYTTTTYCTGGAAYTGCTATTTGACGGCCCCGAGCGCCAGYCCCCGGACCAGRTAGCGCTGCAGCCAGATGAACAGGATCGCCACCGGCAGGGTCGCCAGCAGCGTGGCCGCCATGACATGGTGCCATTCGATCGTRTAGCGGCCGGCGACCAGCGAGAACACCTGGATCGGCAGCGTGTAGCTTTCCTGGCTGCGCAGCATGGTGAGCGCCACGACRAACTCGTTCCAGGCATTGATGAAAGTGAAGATCGCCGTGACCGCGATCGCMGGCAGGCAAAGCGGCAGGAAGACCTTGCGCAAGGTGAGCCAGCGGCCGGCGCCTTCCATCCAGGCTGCCTCCTCGAGGTCGCGCGGAATGGTGTCGAAATAGCTCTGCAGCATCCACACCGTGAAGGCSACGTTGAAGGCCATGTAGATGAARCCCAGCGCCGTGGTGCTCTCGACCAGYCCCCAGGCGGCCATCAGYCGGAACAGGCCGAGCACCAGCACGATCGGYGAGATCATCTGMGAGATYARRAGGAACTGGCGGAACGCGCCATAGCCGRCGAAGCGGAACCGCGACATCGCATAGGCGGCMGGCACCGAGATCAGGATSGCGCCGACMGTGGCGAGYGCCGAGACGTAGAGCGARTTGAGSAGCGCCCGGCCGAAGCCGGTCRCCACCCACATGTCGGAAAAATTCGACCAGCGGAAYTCGCTCGGCCACCAKGTGGGCGAGAGCACTTCCGGYCGCGGCTTGACGGCKGTSAGGAACATCACCGCGAAGGGRAAGATCGTCACCACGATCAGCGGCARMAGCAGCAGCCAGGCGATGAKSGTRCGYTTGAGCTTGCCCGTCATAAGCGTACTYGTCATGCCCGCTGCTCCCGCATGGCMAGSCGCACATAGATCATSGTRAAGACRAGCAGGATCGCGAACATCACCAGCGACACCGCCGAAGCCTCGCCSAGCTTGCCGATGCGGAAGGCGAGCTTGTAGAGATGCGTGACCAGGATGTCGGTGGAGTTCGCCGGCCCGCCCTGTGTCATCACCCAGATGATCGGGAACGAGTTGAAGACGTAGATGGTGTTNAGCGGAAAGGTGATCTCGCGGAACTGCTGGAAGGGCGTCGCGCCTTCGAGTGCCGCCGCCTCGTAAAGATCGTCGGGGATCGAGGACAGGCCGCCAAGGAAGATCGTGGTGGTGAACGGCACCGTCACCAGGATGCCGATCAGCACCTGCATCGGAAAGGCCGTCCCGGCGCTGGCCAGCCACTGGATGTTCTGGCTGATGAGGCCGAGCTTCATTAGCGCCGAGTTCAGCATGCCGCTTTCGCCGTTGAGCGCCCAGCGCCAGACCACCGCCGTCATGGTGAGCGACACCGCCCAGGGCAGCATGATGATGACGCGGGCCAGCCCACGCCCGTAGAAATCCATGTTGAGGATCATCGCCACCGGGATCGACAGGAGCAGCGCGCCGCCGACCACCAGCACCGTCCACAATCCGGTGCGCCAGAGCGCCGCGACGAAGTCAGGGTCCCCAAACAGTTCGGCGAAATTGGTCAGCCCGGTGAAATCGCGCAACTGGCCGAAACGGCTGACGTCATGCGTCGATATCTGGATCAGATCCCATACCGGCCAGAAGATCACCACCGCCGCCAGGAACAGGCTGGGCAGCGTCAGCAGGTAGGGTAACAAACGATTTTGCATCGGCCGGTTTGTACTGCGTTGCGGGTGGAGATTGGATTGCGCCGGCTTAACAGATCGACTTAATACCGGCTTGTTCTTCCTAGGACACAGCTTCAGGATTCCTTGCAAGAGTTGGCGCTGTCCTCACTCTCTGCTCGTCCACCGCGGCAGTTGCGGAAGAGAGCCCTTCCTCTCCCCCGTCGAGCGGGGGAGAGGTGTCGAGCGAAGCTCGACGGAGTGGGGGTCGACCCTCGGGCGCAAGGCGAGGCGATGCTTGCGTCTAGTTCCCTCAATATGTCCGTTCGCGGCGGTTGCCAGGTGATTCCCCCACTCCGTCTCGGCTTCGCCGAGCCACCTCTCCCCCCTCCGGAGGGAGAGGAAGGAGGCTCGCTGGAGCGGCGCCGACATCGGCGATCTGTCTTTCTACTGAAGGCCCAAGCCAGGAAGGTGTGGCGCGCCCCGACGGGTGGGACGCGCCACGGGCGCAGGGAGGCACGCCCTATTTCTTCATGACCGCGTTGGCCTTGGCCGCGGCGTCCTTCAGCGCGTCTTCCGGCTTGGCGCTGCCGAGATAGACCTTCTGCATGGCGTCCGAGGTGATCTGGGCGATCTCTTCCCAGCCCGGAATGACCGGCGCGAAGCGGGCGTCGGGCAACAGCGCGGTGAAGGCGGCGAGGTCGGCGTTGTTGACGTAATAGTCCATCTTCGCCTCTTCCTTGTTCACCGGCAGGAAGCCTTCGCCCTGCGTGAACTTGGCGCGCTGCTCCTTGGTGAACAGGAAGTCGAGCAGCTTCCAGGCCTCATCCTTGTTCTTGGAATTCTTGAACATGATGATGGAGTCGGTGACGCCATAGGTGCCGCGCGCGCCGGTCGGCCCGGCCGGAATGGCGGCGACGCCATATTTCAGCTTCGGCGCTTCCTCCTTGATCTGGTTGGACAGGAAGGGTGCCGTGATCATCATGCCGACCTTGCCCTGCTTGAACAGGTTCTGCACGTCCTCGCGRTTGTTGGAGGTGACGCCCGGCTCGGTCAGGCCCTCGTCGATCATCGATTTGTAGAGCTTGGCGGCTTCCAGCGCGCCCGGCGTGCCCAGGCCGGAAGTGCCGTCCTTGTTGAGGATCTCGGTGCCCTGCGACCACATCGCGTAATAGTAATAGACGTCGGTCTCGATTTCCTTGCCCTGCAGGCCGAATCCGAAGGCGCCGGTTGCCTTGATCTTGCGCGCGTCGTCCTGCAGCTCGGCCCAGGTTGCCGGCGGCTTGGCGATGCCGGCTTTCTCGAAGAGCTCCTTGTTGTAGTACATAGCGCGCGCCGAAGCCGCGATCGGCAGGCCATAGGTGTGGCCGTTCATGACCGACGGCAACAGGAAGGTATCGATGAAACGGTCCTTGAACTCGGGCTTGATGTAGCTATCGAGCGGCTCGGCGACGTCCTGCTGGACGAAGTCGATCAGCCAGCGCGTGCCGATGATCGACAGATCCGCATTGGTGCCGGCGGTAATGTCGGTGGTGAGCTTCTGCAGCAGGACGTCCCACGGCACCACTTCATACTTGATGGTGATGCCCGGGTTCGCTGCCTCGAATTCCTTCTTCACCGCTTCGAAATAGGGGCCGGTCTTGGCGCTGTATTCGGCAACGGTGACGCGCACTTCGCCGGCATCGGCCGGCGCCGCAAGCGCCAGCATGCTCATTCCGGCCAGCAGGCCGACAGTCCATTTCGCAAGGCTCATCTGATCTCCTCCCATTGATCCGCATTCGCGCCTGGTCCGTTGGACACAGGAGTTATGTGACTTTCCTACATTATCGAGCGTTTAGCGCTATGCAAGCGGTTTTTTATGTTGCTTAATTACATTTCGTTGGATAGCGTTCCGCTTCCATGCGACAGGCGGGAGGAGCGCGCATCGTGGTTTCGAAAGCCGATTTCGAGGGCAAGACCGTTGTCGTCACGGGCGCCGGCGGCGGYCTCGGCTCGGCGATCGTRGCGCTSMTGGCCGAACGSGGCGCSCGCATCGTCGGCTGCGACCAGTCGGCCGAKGCRCTGRCSARCCCSCAYATCGCCTCGCGCCAYGTCTTCAACCTGCTCGACMGKGCYTCGATCGARGCSGCKRTCCCCGCCCTGCTMGACAAGGACGGSGTWCCCGACATCCTGATCAACAATGCCGGCTGGACACGYGCCGAGACGMTKRAKGCGCTGACGGCGGRCAGGATCGARCAGGAGCTCGACCTCAACCTSACSGGCGTGATGAAYTTCGCCGAYCCGMTCATCAAGGCRATGGCCGSGCGCGGYTCGGGCAGCGTCGTCTTCATCTCCTCGGTCAACGCCATCGCSCATTTCGGCAAYCCSGCCTATGCCGCSGCCAAGGCCGGCATCAACGCCTAYGCCAAGTCGGTCGCCGTCGAGCTYGGCCGCAGCGGCCTGCGCGCCAAYRTCGTSTGCCCSGGCTCGATCCGCACCGCCGCCTGGGACCATCGCCTCGCCAAGGACCCCGAAATCCTCGGYAAGCTCARGCGGCTCTACCCGCTCGGCCGCATCGTCAACGCGTCKGAAGTCGCGGAAGCGGTRGCCTTCCTTGCCTCCGACCGCGCATCCGGCATAACTGGYGCGGTGGTGCCGGTGGACGCCGGGCTGACGGCCGGCTACCTGCCTTTCATCGACGATATTCTGGGAGCGTGACCATGACCGACGTCCAGTTTCGCAACCTGTCGAAGTCCTTCGGCCAGCACAAAATCCTCGAGGACATCAACCTCGACATCAAGGGCGGCGAGTTCGTCGTGCTSGTCGGCCCRTCCGGCTGCGGCAAGTCCACSCTGCTGCGCATGCTGGCCGGGCTGGAGACGATCACCTCCGGCGACCTCGTCATCGGCGGCACGCGCGCCAACGARCTGCCGCCGCAGAAGCGCAACATCGCCATGGTCTTCCAGTCCTACGCGCTGTTCCCGCACCTGAAGGCCTCGGAAAACATCGGCTTCGGCCCGAAGATCCGCGGCGAGACGCGCGCCGCCATCGACGACAAGGTCAAGAAGGCCTCCGGCGTGCTGAACCTCTACTCCTATCTCGACCGCTATCCGCGGCAATTGTCGGGCGGCCAGCGCCAGCGCGTCGCCATGGGCCGCGCCATCGTGCGCGAGCCTTCGGTCTTCCTGTTCGACGAGCCGCTCTCCAACCTCGATGCGCAACTGCGCGTGCAGATGCGCACCGAGATCAAGGCGCTGCATCAGCGGCTGAAATCGACCATCGTCTATGTCACCCACGACCAGATCGAGGCCATGACCATGGCCGACCGCATCGTGGTGATGGATCGCGGCCGCATCCAGCAGGTCGGGCAGCCGCTGGAGCTCTACGACAAGCCGGCTAATAAATTCGTCGCCGGCTTCATCGGCTCGCCTTCCATGAGCTTCGTTGCCGGCTCGTTGAAGGCGGCCGGCAGCAAGTCCTGGTTCGAGACCACGAACGGCGGCCGCCTGGCGCTTGCCGGCGAGACCTCTTCCCGGGACGGCACGGTCGAGGCCGGCATCCGTCCGGAGCATTTCGTCATCGGCGCGACCGGCGATGCCATCGCCATCGATGTCGACGTGGTCGAGCCGACCGGTTCGGAGACCCACGTCTACGGCTCGGTCGGCGGCGACACGGTGCGCGCCGTCTTCCGCGACCGGTTGCAGGTCAAGCCCGGCGACCGGCTGCCGGTGAGCGTCGACCCCCGCCACATCCATCTGTTCGACAAGGCGACGGGCCTGCCGTTGTGACGGGATGACGAGATGAAGACGCCGGCCGACATCATCACCCGCCTGCAATTGATGTCGCAGGACGGCACCAAGTCGGACCGCCGGCTGGCGGGCCTTGTGCTTTCCGATCTCGATTTCGCCTCCAAGGCCGCAATCTCGGAGATAGCCGCGCGCGTCGGCGTCAGCGAGCCGACCGTCACGCGCTTCTGCCGCAACCTCGGCTGCGAAGGCCTGCGCGATTTCAAATTYTACCTAGCGCAGGCGATCGCCATCGGCGGCCAGTATTTGTCGCCGGAGCCGCTCAGCCGCGACGCGCGCGAGCAGCGCATCGCCTCGGCCATCACCGAAGCGGCGATCGCCGCCATCCAGCGCGCCAGTGAGAATCTCGACATGAGCGTGCTGATGGAGGTCGCGGCCCGCATTGCCGGTTCCGGCAACGTGCTCTGCATCGGTTCCGGCGGCATTTCCTCGATGATGGCGACCGAAATGCAGAACCGGCTGTTCCGGCTCGGCCTCCCGGCGCTCGCCCAGGTCGACGGCCAGTTGCAGCGCATGTATGCCGCCGTCGCGACCCCGGAGACGACGCTGGTCGCCTTCTCGGTCTCCGGCTATGCCCGCTCGGTGATCGAGGCCGTCGAGGTCGCCCAGCAATATGGCGCGACCACCGTCGCCGTCACCGCGCCGGATTCCGCGCTGGCGAAGGTCGCCGACACGGTGATCCTTCTGCAGCCATTCGAGGACGGCAACATCTACAAGCCGACCTCGTCGCGCTACGCGCTGCTCGCCATCGTCGACATGATCGCCACCACGGTGGCGGAATCGCGCGGCCCGAAGGTGCTGGAGAACCTGCGCCGCATCAAGCAGAGCGTCAACACGCTGAAGGTCGACGACCCTAAGCTGCCGCTGGGGGATTGAGCGGCTGAACGGCTTGCGCCGCCGAAGTTGGCGATCCTTCGCGCCCCCCTCTGCCCTGCCGGGCATCTCCCCCACGAGGGGGGAGATCAGATATCACGCCGGCTTTCGCCAATCTCCAACGTTGCAGAATAAACGGGGCGCCGAAGCTGCCAATCTCCCCCCTTGTGGAGGAGATGTCCGGCAGGACAGAGGGGGGCACTGTCCCGCCTGCATCTCAATTACCTGCAAGCGCTTCAACCTCCTTCGCCAGGGCCGCCCTATCCCCCATTATCCGCAGCGTCTTCAGCCGCGCGGTCCCCCCAGCGACCACCGAAACGGCCGACCCCGGCACGCGGAGCGCCTTGGCCAGAAGCCGTTCCAGCGCCGCATTGGCGGCGCCGTTCTCAGGCACGGCGCGCACGCGGGCCTTGAGATGGCTGCGCCCGTCGGCGGCCGTCTCRACRCCGTCGATCCGGTCAAATGCCGCCTTCGGCGTCAGCCGCACGAACAGATCGATGCCGTCGTCGCGCGAGCGAAAGAAGCTGTTGGGGGCAGAGGTCACATCGGGCCGATGCCGAAGATCGGCTGAATGGTGTAGTTCAAGAACACGCTGACGAATGTCAGGGCCAACAGGAGGATGATCGGCGAGATGTCGATACCGCCGAGGTCGGGCAGGAAGCGGCGGATCGGCCGCAGCACCGGCTCCGTCAACCGGTAGAGCATGGTGCCGATGGAGTTGACCAGTTCGTTGCGCGAATTGACGACGTTGAAGGCGTACAGCCACGAGAAGATAGCCGCGCCGATTACGATCCACCAATAGATATTTATTGCCGCGTGCAGCGTGTAAAAGACCGCGATCATCAATTGCTCCTTGAAGACGCCCGACATGTAGCCATTGCGCGCGAAGCCGACAAGACCCGCCTTCGGCGCGCATCGATGTCGGGGCAGACCGTTTCGCCTTGACACGAAACGGGCGCGACCGATACAAGCCGTTCCGCTGGAACGGGGCTGTAGCTCAGCTGGGAGAGCGCATCGTTCGCAATGATGAGGTCAGGGGTTCGATCCCCCTCAGCTCCACCAGCCGATCCTCAAATCATGCCGGCCTCGCGGAACCCGGGTCAAGGAAGCGCTGACCCAATGTCGCCAGGCATTCCGAGGCGAAGTGGATCGGCGTCACCGCGCAACTGAGCGTGAAGGCGGTCGAAATCTATCGCGTCAGGGCCAGCGAGAAGTTGGGGCTGAGGAACGCGCGCGACAAACGAAGGCTGGATGCTGCGGGACGCCTGAGAAGAACGAGGGTGCCCGCCATTCCCGCGCTCCGTCACTTGCGCGCGATATCCTCGAAGCTGAGATCGAAGCGCTTCAGATATTTGCGGAGCCGATCGGCGTCGTTACCGCTCGTCTTCTGCAATCGTGACACCGCGAACAGCTTTCGGCCGGCGGCGCTAAGCGAATTGCTGTCGCGGCATGCCTCGATCACCGCCGCGAGTTGCGGCCGATCGAAGGGATCGATCTCCGCAACACCGTCAGCTCCCAGCAAGTCCTGCAGAAGCGTCATGCGATCGGCGTCACCGCCGGCCCCGTCGCGCCACAGCGCGGCAAGGCGCTCGATCTCGTCGCGCACGGTCTCTTCGTTGATGCGGCCAAGTGGCGCCAGCGTCGCCATGCGCGTGATGGACGCCGAGAGATCACGGAAGTTTGCCCGCCACAGCGCCTCCGGCGCCATCGCGAATTTCAGGTAGAGGTCCCGCGCCTCCTTGTTGAAGGTGACGTTCTGCCGCTCTCGCTCGCCATGCCGGCGCAGCTCGAATTCGAGGTTGGGCTCGATGTCTTCCTTGCGATCCCGCAGCGCCGGCAGCTGGAATGTCCACAGATTGAGGCGCGCAAACAGGTCCTCCCGGAATTTGCCCGCCTTCACGTCGATCGAAAGATCGCGGTTGGTGCCGGCAAGCAGTTGGAAATCCGAGGTCACGTCCTGGTCGGCGCCGACGGGCAGGAAGCGCTTCTCTTCGATCGCCCTCAGGCACATGGCCTGCTCGTCCGGGCCAAGCTCGCCGATCTCGTCGAGAAACAGCACGCCCTTGTTAGCCGACTTCATCAGCCCGGCGCGCTCGTTCTGCGCACCGGTGAAGGCGCCCTTCACATGGCCGAACAGCGTCGACATTGCCTGGTCGCCGCGCAGTGTCGCGCAATTGACCTCGATAAAGGCGCCCGCCACCTGACGCTGCGCTTTCTTCAGCTCGTAGATGCGCCGGGCCAACTGCGACTTGCCGGCGCCGGTCGGACCGGTGAGCAACACCGGCGCGCGCGAGCGGATCGCCACCTTCTCGATCTGGTCGATCATGCGATTGAAGGCCACGTTGCGCGTGGCGATGCCMGATTTCAGGAACGAGGTCGCCTCGTCGCGCTCGGCGGCAAAGCGAGTAGCGATCGCGTCATAGCGCGACAGGTCGAGATCGATGATCGAATGGCTGCCCGACACCTCGTCGCGTCTGTCCTTGCGCGGCGAAAGCTGCAGCAGCCAGGCCGGGATGAAGCGTGCCTCGGTAAGCAGGAACCAGCAGATCTGCGCGACATGCGTGCCGGTGGTGATGTTGACGAGATAGTCTTCCTTCTCGGGGTCGAAGGTATAGGCGCGGGCGAAGTCCCGCAGGCCGGTATACACCTCGCTGAAGTCCCAGGGATCCTTCATGCCGATGATATGCCGCCTGACCTCTGTCGCCGGCGATATCACTTCGATGTCGGAGATGATTTGCCTGGCAAGTCGCTCCGAACGCTCATCATGGAGAAGTTCCAGGCGGTCGATGAACAGTCCGGGCTGCTGGCACAACGCCACGGTCGGACGCCATTTCTTCCAGCGATCGTCCCGCCCGCTCGCATCGAGCGTCGTGCCCAGGATGCCTATTGCTACGCGCCTCTTCATTTTATCCTGCTATATAAACTCCGAGATTTCGGGATCATTGTACAGGCAGCAGCTCGAACGGAGCCAGGCTTGGCGCATTTCGACATGAAATTTCTTTCGCAGTGAAATCAATGCCTTATGGTGCCTTTGGCCAGCGCGAGGCCGTTCGCCCTTCGAATTGGCACGCAGCTTGTAACGATGCCGACGTGAAATGGAGGATGAGATCAATGGCAAACAAATCCGTGTTTGCGACGATTGCAGGAAAGCTGCTCCCGCCGGCTGATGCCAGGAACCATGAGGGCGCACAGGCCTATCGCCTGTCGCCCGAGCAGGCCCTGGCTCAGCTGGCGGCGACGGGAACGTTCAACGCCACATTCTACGCCGAGCCGCGCGAGCAGCTCGACGAGGTGCTGAAGCTTGCCTGGCAGGTCGAGCCGGCCTTTCTGGCCAAGACTGCCGTCCATGCTTTCGAGCAGGGCTACATGAAGGACATGCCGGCGCTGCTGCTGGCCGTGCTGTCCTCCATGCAGGGCGACGAGTTCAACCGCGCCTTCGCTAGGATCGTGCGTAACGGCAAGATGCTGCGCAACTTCGTGCAGGTGATGCGCTCGGGCGCCACCGGGCGCAAGTCGCTCGGTTCGCGGCCGAAGCGCCTTGTCCAAGCCTGGCTCGAGCATGCGTCGGACTTCGAGATCATGCGCGCCGCGGTCGGCAACGACCCGTCGCTGGCCGATGTCGTGAAGATGGTTCACCCGAAGCCGGCTTCGGCCTCGCGTGAAGCGCTCTACGGCTATCTCATCGGCAAGCCGCATGATGTCGCCGTGCTGCCGGACGTGGTGAAGGCCTTCGAGGCCTTCAAGCGCGATCCGTCGCTGCCGGTGCCGGAAGTGCCGTTCCAGATGCTGACCTCGATGCCGCTGTCGCGCGAGCATTGGGTGCAGATCGCCGAAACGGCCGGCTGGCAGATGCTGCGGCAGAACCTGAACACCTTCGCGCGCAACGGCGTGTTCGAGGTGGAGGGTTTTGCCGGAAAGCTCGCGGCGCGCCTTCGCGATCCGGACGAGGTCCGGCGCGCCAGGGTGTTTCCGTACCAGCTGATGGTGGCCTTCACCATGGCTGAGGCGAACGTGCCGGGCGTGGTCAGGGACGCGCTGCAGGACGCGATGGAAGTCGCGCTCGGCAATGTGCCTCAGGTCGACGGCAATGTGGTCGTCTGCCCGGACGTTTCGGGCTCGATGTCCTCGCCGGCGACCGGCTATCGCAAGGGCGCGACCTCGGCCGTGCGCTGCATCGACGTGGCTGCCCTGGTGGCCGCCGCGCTGCTGCGACGCAACCCGACGGCGAGGGTGTTGCCGTTCGAGAACGATGTGGTGGATGTCCACCTCAACGCTCGCGATACGGTGATGACCAACGCCGCGAAGCTGGCGGCCGTCGGTGGCGGCGGAACCAACTGCTCGGCGCCGCTGGCGCGGCTGGTGCGTGAAAAGGCGAAGGTCGACCTGGTGGTKTTCGTTTCGGACAACCAGTCCTGGGTGGATGCGACGCAAAACGCGCATCAGGGCACGGCGACGATGCAGGAGTGGAGCAGGCTGAAGGCGCATAACCCGAAGGCCAAGCTGGTCTGCATCGACATCCAGCCCTACGCCACGACGCAGGCCCAAGGGCGCAAGGACGGCCGCGCCGACATCCTGAATGTCGGCGGCTTCTCCGACCGGGTCTTCGACGTGGTCGGAACGATGCTCGCCTCCGGCGGCGACCCGGACCATTGGGTGCGCACGATCGAGGCGGTCGAGCTTTGAAAAATGGCGCCGGCGGCGAGTCCGCCGGCGCCGCAAGAATAGAATTCAGGGCATGACGAATGCCGATGAAACTACATGCTGTTAACCTCCGTGTCGCGGGTTCGAATCCCGTCGGGTCCGCCATTTAAGGACCCGTAGCTCAGTGGATAGAGCAGGACCTGTCTCTTATACACATCTAGATGTGTATAAGAGACAGGAGCAGGACCCTGCCGCGAGGCAGGGAGATGTTTCATCACCCTTGTCGTCATGCCCGACGACTTTTCTCGCGGCCAGGACCGCAGGTGAACAAGGAGAACAGATCGAAGGCGTGACGAATGCCTGTGGAACTACATCCTAACTTTCGTGTCGCGGGTTCGAATCCCGCCGGAGCTGCCAATCGGCTCCGTAGTTCAGTCGGTTAGAACAGAAAGGCAGTTTCACAACAGACTTTGTCGTCACACCGCAGAAGAAAAGAGCCGCGGCGAATGCCCGATGGAACTACAGCACCACGAACGGGATGCTCCGTGAGGTTCGACTCCTCACCGCAAACGCTCTCTGGCACGAGCGGGACTCCCGGGTTTCATCATCTTTTGTCGCCGCGGCTGACTGAATGAATGGCGAATGCAGGCAGGACTACAGGTAGCGCGCCCGCCGCAAGGCGGGAGGACGAGTGTTCAAATCACTCTCTCGCTCTTCTGGAGCGAGGTGGCGCAGTCACCGTCTTGCCGATCCTTGTCGCCAGCCGACTGAACGGGGCGAATGCCTACGGGAATACATTGGTATCTGGTGGTTCGAATCCACCCGTCGATCCCAGGATCGATCGGTTTCTCGCATCGACTTGTCGCCCGCCCAGAAACTGAATTGGAATTGTGAATGGCGAATGCAGGCAGGACTACCGGGTAGAGCACCCGCGACGGATGTCGCGGGAGGTCGGGTGTTCGATTCATCCCTTCCATCTTCCAGATGGAAAGTAGCTCAGTAAATTGTCTTGCCGATTCCTTGTCGCCAGCTTGCAAAAAATTGTGCCGCAGAGGCAGTTGTACTGAAAGTGAAAGACATGACCGAGATTGTAAGTGGACAGGATTTGATCGACGCCGGAATGCAGCAGGGCAAGTGGTTTGCCCGCGCGCTCGTGGCGGCCAATGACGTTCTGGAGAAGGGCGGATCGCATGAGGATGCGATCGAGGCCGCGCGCGCCTTCGCGCCGCCGCCTGCGATGCCGCTTCACGCCGGCGGCGCGCTGCCGCTGCACCTCAACATCCTGGCTGAGAACCCGCATGAGGCCGCCAATGTCGAGGCCGTCACGAAGAGCATGGCCGAGCTGATGCGCACGCCGGTGATCCGCGCCGGCGCCATCATGCCCGATGCGTGCCCGGCGGGGCCGTCCGGAACGATTCCCGTCGGCGGCGTCGCCGTGTCCGAAGCCATCCATCCCGGCATGCATTCGGCCGACATCTGCTGCTCGATGGCGATCTCGGTGTTTCCCGGCGTGGCGCCAGCCGCGTTGCTCGACGCCGTGCACGCCGTGACCCATTTCGGACCCGGTGGCCGGCAGCGCGGCCGACAGTTCCGGCCGTCGGACGAGCTGTTCCAGCGCATCGAGGCGAACACCTTGCTGCGCGATCTGAAGAGCGCCGCGATCGAGCATTTCGGCACGCAGGGCGACGGCAACCATTTCGCCTATGTCGGCACGTTGAAGTCGGGCGGCGAGACGGCGCTGGTAACGCATCACGGCTCGCGTTCGCCGGGCGCCAGGCTCTACGCCAAGGGGATGAGGATCGCCGAGGGATTCCGCAAGACCCTTTCGCCCGAGACCCTGCCGCAGAACGCCTGGATCCCCGCCGATACGCGGGAAGGCGATGAGTATTGGGAAGCCTTGCAGACCATCCGCGAATGGACCAAGGGCAACCATATGCTCATCCACGATCTGGCGGCCGTAAGGCTGTCGGCGAAGGTCTCGGACCGGTTCTGGAACGAGCACAACTTCGTCTTCCGCCGCTCGGACGGGCTGTTCTATCACGGCAAGGGCGCCACGCCGGCCTTCGACGGCTGGGCCGACGACGCGACCGATTTGACGCTGATCCCGCTCAACATGGCGGAGCCGGTGTTGATCGTGCGCGGCAAGAATGCCGAAAACGGCCTTGGCTTCTCGCCGCACGGCGCGGGGCGCAACTTCTCGCGCACTCAGCACCGGCGCATGCAGGCCGGGCGTAGCGACGCCGATATCTTCGCCGAGGAGACAAAGGGCATCGATGCCCGCTTCTTCTCCGGCGTAACGGATATTTCGGAACTGCCCAGCGCCTACAAGAACGCGGCGTCGATGCGCCGCCAGATCGAGCATTTCGGGCTGGCGGAAATCGTCGACGAAGTGCTGCCTTACGGCTGCATCATGGCCGGCGACTGGGAAGCGAACGCGCCATGGCGCAAGAAAAAGGAGCGTCGCGAGGCGTAAGCGCGCGGCCAGCAGTCGGCATAAGGGTGCGGGCGGAATACGTCCCGCACCCTGGCTCCCGACTCCAACGGATCATGAATTTCCCCTGAATGGCGCCTTCAGCATCCATTCCGGACAAGTTCCCTACAAAGGAGCCGTTCAMCCCCGCGGTCCCCGCCGCACCCAAGGAGAAATCCCATGACCCGTATATCGATCGTCGCCGCGGCCTTTGCCGCCGTCGTCGGCTTCACCGCCGTCGCGCCCGCCATGGCCAACGACGTGAACATCGAACAGTATGGCTGGCGCAATTCCGCCGGCGGCGGCCAGCACGGCTACCATAACCGCATCCACTTCTATCAGGATGGCCGCTTCAACACCGCGATCGGCCAGCAGTACGGCCATCGCAACCAGTCGGTGATCGGCCAGCAGGGTTTCAACAATTACGGCGCGACCTATCAGTACGGCAACCGGAACGCGGCAGGCATTGCCCAGTTCGGTTCGAATCACACCGCGATCCTGACGCAGGACGGCAATGGCAACATCGCCGCCGGCGTCCAGGTCGGCCACGGATGCGATGCCAATGTCAGCCAGGGCGGCAGCGGCAATGTCGCCGCTTTCGTCCAGGACTGCCCCTGAACCATGCGGCGGCCGGCAACCGCCGGCCGCCGTCCCGAAAAAGCAAGGAGATGATCCCATGACCAGACTGGACAAGCGAACAGTGCTGGCATCGGCCGCGCTTCTGGCTGCGATCGCCGGCGCGGCTGCCGCCGGCGCGGGCAAGGAAGGCTCGACTTCCGGGCCGCTGCGATGCGAGATCCGCGACACGGTTCAGGGCGACGCCATTCTCCTGGAACCCGTGGTCTACACCGACAGGAACACCAACGGCACTTACACCGTCAGCGTGTCGGGCGGTGGCGCCTCGGATTCCACCAACATCCGGCAGGGCGGCGCCTTCGAAGCCGGTCCGGGCAACCCCGCATCGCTCGGCCGGATGAGCGTAGGAGCGAGCGGCACCGCCTACGATGTCAAGCTGAAGGTGACGGCCGGCGGAGCAAGCGTCAGTTGCGTCAAGCAGGTGTCCGGCGCGACGTGAGCAGCGGCCCCGCTGTCGAGCGAAAGAAGGGCTCCGGGCAACCGGAGCCCTTCGCTTTTTGGACCGAGCCTAGGCATGTCATCCAGGAAAAAGTGCACGGTGGTTTTGGGCGACATGCATTGAAGCAGACCCAAAACGTAGCGCGTGAATCCGTTCGAACGCGGCGTGTCTCAAGGGTCTTGAACGACGGCTGAACGATCCCTTCCGTCACGGTTCAGCTTGGCTGTGCGACTGTTGCTCATCAACTGGTCGAACCCGCAAGGAGAAATGACATGAACCGCCAGATCGCAAAGCGTATCGGTAGCGCCGCCCTCGCCGTGGCGGTCGGCTTTCCGCTGATTTCGGGACCGGCCATGGCTGGCGGATCGATCGGGTTCTATCTCTCGCCGCGAACGGCCCAGGATGCCGAGGCGCTGGATCTCGGCCTGCGTGCCTATTCGCTCTACAACGGGCTGCGCCACGGCGCCTATGTCAGGCAGTCAGGCCGGAACAATTATGCCGGCCTCGGCCAGAGCGGCGGCGGCAACCTTGGCATCATCCGCCAGGAAGGCAGCGGACACTCGGCCACCTTGCGGCAAAACGGCAACGACAATTCCTACGGTATCTTCCAGTTCGGCAGGAACACCGACACCGACGTCGTGCAGAACGGCAACGGGCAGAGCGGGGCCGCTCTGCTGTTCGGCTGGTAAGGGGAAGATCGCCCGGGATGCGCGGCCGGTCTTCCGACCACGCATCCCGGCGAAGGTTTGGACTATTGCGGCTGTTTTTCGTTCTCGGCCGCACGGAACCCTTCGGCCGTCGCATCCGACTCGCAGATATAAGCGCCCGACTTTGTCGTTCCGTAGTTCCGGTTGCCCGCGAAGTGGAATATCTTCGACTTGAGGTTCACCCAGACCACCGTGCCGGCGGGGCAGCGTGCCTTTGCCTGGGCTTCGGTCGCGAACTGGTTGGCGCCGGTCGGCGCCGTGGTGGCCACGGGCGCCGGCACAGTCTTGGTCTGCACATTCTTGGACGGAGCGACGGTCGGCGCTGTATTGACTGGGGCCGGCTTTGCAGGCTGCGGCGCCGCCGTCGTGCTCTGCGCCCCAGGGATCGCCTCGGTGCCGGCGCGGCAGGCGGCGACGAAGTCCTTCTTGGTCTGACCGGATCCCTTGATTGCGTCCTTGTTGGCCGCATACTCGGCGTCGCATTCCTTTGCCGTCTTAACAGTGCCGCTGGCGGCTGTGCTCTTGGTCGGTGCGACGGTCGCCGGCGCCGGCGCGGCGGCTGCGGCGCCACCGGGGATGACTTCGTTGCCGGCGCGGCAGGCGGCGACGAAATCCTTCTTGGTCTGGCCGGATCCCTTGATCGCGTCCTTGTTGGCCGCGTACTCGGCATCGCATTCCTTGGCGGTCTTGGTGGCGGCCATCACCGCATTTGGCGAAAACGCCAGAATGACGGCAACGGCGGCAATCGAAAACGACACTCGCATCGCGGATTCTCCCTGATCGCGGTTGACGGCAAGGGCGGGTCGGGATCGCCGTCGACGGTACCCGTTCCAGCCCTCGCGCGGTGCTGGATGGCGGCGAACCTAGTCAGCCGAGCTGTCCGGTTCCTTACGAATTTCTTACGGTTTCGTAAGGTTGGAGAGGGCGCTTTGGCGCGATGGAGCCTTGCCCCACCGTTGCCAGTGGGGAAGCCTTGCCACGAAATCCGGTGGCGACGTGGTCACTCTCTCAGCCGACGAGGGCTTCCGGAAAGGTGCGCGCAACGAACATACCAGGCTGCGGGATATCGGCCTCGCGCCGCGCCAGAGAGTTTGCGACCAGCGCGATCGTCTCGCGCCCGGTCTGGGCGATCTCGCCCGGCCTGTCGATGCCGGTGACCATGAATTCCTCGATGCCCAGGGCGGCGTAGGGCAGCAGCGACAAGGCGAGCCGCGCCGGCGGCCCAGCGATGTCGACCGCCTTGTGATCGGCGACGCCCGCGGCGCCCTCCGGACGGATGCGGACAGGAAGCGCAAAGCGCAACCTGCCGGCGCGGCCATGCTCGGCGGCGGCGCCGCGCACGCGCTGCATCAGTTGCCCGACTTCGTCGAGAGAACCAGCGGCCAGCTCGAACACATCGGCATGCCGTCCGGCGACTTTCAGCGCGGTTCCCGACTGTCCGCCGAGCCGGATCGCCAGGTTGGCGCCATGCGGACCTTTACGCGGCACGAAGCCGCCCTTGACGCTGTAGTAGGCGCCCTCATGGTCGAAGGGCCTTTCGTTCGACCACAGGCGCTTCAACAGCACCAGATATTCGTCGATGCGCTGCCAGACCACGCTGTGGCCGACGGGGCGCGTTTCGGCGTCGCTGTCTTCCAGCGGCTCGCTCAGCATCCGCAGCGACAGCCGGCCGCCGCTCTTGGCGTCGAGCGCCGCCAGTTGCCTTGCTGCCACCACCGGCTCGATCACGCCGGCCCAATGCGTCAGCACCACCTCCAGCGAGCCGGTGCGATCGAGCGTCTGGGCGGCGATATCCATATTGGTGAGTAGCCCGGCCGGATCGTCGACCACCAGCCTGCGGAAACCCGCATCCTCGATCAGCGACAGCTTCGTCGCTGTCTCGGCGAAATCGTAGAAGAAGCTGCCATCGGCAGGTTTACCGGGAACATGCGTGAACTCGATCGGCATTGCCATCTCCTCCATCACGTTGGGTCGCCCCCATGAAACCCTCGAATCAAAACCCTCGAACGAAATCCGGGACGCAGGCGCGCGTCAGCGCCCTGGCGCCCGGCCAGTTTTCCACTCCGATGACTCAACTCAGATTCTTGGACGGCGGGGCCTCAGCCCCGCGTCAGTCAGGGGATGAACCCAAAAACCACAGCCCCGGTGAAGACGAATGCCAGTGCGAAGACGAGATAGGCGAACGTGCCGCCATAGGCGGGCCKCCAGCTCTGGTCCGCGGCCAGCCTCTGGCCTTTGCGCTGGGCGTTCTGGATATAGGACATGGTCTGGCCTCCGTCTCAGCCATTAATCTATAAAGTTAGTAGACTTTGTCGATTGCTATTTTTGCCCCGGAGACGAAAATTTGTTCTCAGATGAACGTCTTTTGCGGTCCATCATGCTCAAAATCGGCGCCGGAGACGAGAGCAAGGGCCACGCAGGACGATCTCCGCGCCTTGGGAACTGGCCCAGTGGAGCGTCCTTTCCGAACCTTGGCGATCCCTGGCGGCAGGGATAGCATCGCGGCCAAAAGCTGATCGTCAACAATGGCTAAGGGGAAGAAAATGGGTGGAAGACTGGCGGGCAAGGTCGCCATCGTTTCAGGCGGCGCGACGGGCATGGGTGGGGCGGCCTCCGAGCTGTTTGCCGCCGAAGGCGCCAAGGTGGCGATCATCGACCGCAACGGCGACGCGGCCGGCAAGACAGCCGCGGCGATCCGGGCGCGCGGTCATGACGCCGAGCATTTCGTGGCCGATGTTTCCGACGAGGCCCAGGTCGAAGCGGCGGCGAAGGCGGCGGCCGAGAAATTCGGACCGGTCACCGTGCTGTTCAATCACGCGGGCACGATCGTGATAAAGCCGTTCCTGGAAACGACGCTGCAGGAATGGGACTGGCTGCACGCCGTCAACGTGCGCTCCATGTTCCTGATGACGCGCGCCGTGCTGCCCGGCATGATTGCCGCCGGCGGCGGCTCGATCGTCTGCACCTCCTCGATCTCCGCGGTCGCCGCGACGCCGAACGAAGTGCTCTACGACACCACCAAGGGCGCCTGCCACATGTTCGCGCGCGCCATCGCGGTGGAGTTCCGCGACCGCAACATCCGCTGCAACGCCGTCTGCCCCGGCTTCATCCGCACGCCGCATGGACTACGCGAGGTGGCAGACCTCGGCAAGCTCGGCGTCGACGTATCCGACGCGGCCATGGCCGCCCAGCAGGGCCGCATCGGCGAGCCGGAGGAAGTGGCGAAGGCCGCGCTGTTTCTCGCCAGCGACGAATCGAGCTTCGTCAACGGCGCGCATCTGTTTGTCGACAACGCGTTCACCGCGATCTGACGGCTGGGCGCCCTTCCTCTCCCCCGTCGATCGGGGGAGAGGTGTCGAGCGCAGCTCGACGGAGTGGGGGTCGACCCTCGGCGCGTTGCCGGAAGATTCTTGCGCCTTGGTCCCCTTTCAATATCCGTGGGTGACGGTTGCCAGGTGGTTCCCCCACTCCGTCGCTGCTTCGCAGCGCCACCTCTCCCCCCCTCCGGAGGGAGAGGAAAGGGCTCTACCGCTCTTCCCTTCGGAACGGCCTCAACAGCGCCGACGGCGCCACGGCGTTGCGCGACATGAAGGCCATGGCGACGATGGTGAAGATGAAGGGCAGCATCAGGAACGCTTCGTAGGGGATGTGCCCGAGGCCGCTGGCCTGCATGCGCAGTTGCAGCGCGTCGACGAAGGCGAAGAGCAGTGCCGCACCCGCCGAGCGCCATGGGTCCCAGCGGCCAAACACCACCAGCGCGATCGCCACCCAGCCGCGGCCGGAGACCACGCCGAAGGTGAAGGCGTTGAACTGCGCCATGGTGAGGAAGGCGCCTGCCAGCCCCATCAGCGCGCCGCCGAGGATCACCGCCTGGAAGCGCGTGGCGGTCACGCTGACGCCGGCCGAATCGGCGGCGCGCGGATTTTCGCCGACCATGCGCACCGACAGCCCCCAAGGCGTGCGGTAGAGCACGAAGGCGGCAAGCGGGATGGCGATGATGGCGAGATAGACCAGCGTGAACTGGTTGAACACCGCTGGACCCAGGATCGGGATGTCCGACAGCAGCGGGATCGGCACCGGCTTGAAGCCGTCGATGCTCGGCGGCACCGATTGCTGGCCGAAGATCAGTCGGTAGAGGAAATAGGCGAGGCCGGAGCAGAACAGCGTCACGCCGATGCCGCAAACGTGCTGGCTGAGGCCGAGCGCCACCGTGAACAGCGCATGCAGCGCGCCCATCAGCGCGCCGACCAGCACGGCCGCCAGCACGCCCAGCCACAGGCTGCCGCTGAGGCTGGCGGCGGTGAAGCCTGCCATCGCCGACAACAGCATGATGCCCTCGATGCCGAGATTGAGCACGCCGGCGCGCTCGGAAAACATTTCGCCGAGCGTGGCGAAGGCGAGCGGCGTTGCGATGCGGATGATGGCGGCGAGGAATCCGACCTGGAAGATCTGCTCGAAAACCGCGCTCATGAAGAAGCTCCCACGCGGCGGATGCGGTAGGCGGTGAAGAGCAATGCCACCAGCATGGCGAGCAGCGCCGTGCCCTGGATGACGTCACTGAGGAAAGCCGGCACGCCGGTCGCGCGCGACATCGCCTCGGCGCCGGTCATGACCGCGGCCAGGAAGATCGCCGCCGGCACGACGCCGAGCGGGTTGAGCCTGGCCAGCATGGCGACGACGATGCCGGAATAGCCATAGCCCGGCGAGATGTCGCTCATCACYTGGAAGTGCACGCCGCCGACCTCGCCGACGCCGGCAAGCCCGGCGAGCGCGCCGGAAAGCAGCGCGGTGGAAAGCAGCACGCGCTGCACATTGATGCCGCCGTAGCGCGCCGCTTCCGGATTCTCGCCGGTGACGCGAATGCGGAAGCCGAGCGTGGTGCGCGCGATGAGGAACCAGCASAGCGGYGCCGCGATCARCGCCACGATCACGCCGATATGCAGCCGCGTACCTTCGATCAGCACCGGGAAATTGGCCGAATCCTCGATCGGCGGCGAGATCGGATAGCCGCTGAAGCTGTCCTTCCACGGCCCCTCGATCAGCGCCATCAGCGCATAGTAGATSACMGAGTTGAGCAGCAGCGAGCTCACCACGTCGTCGACCTTGAATTTGACGCGCAACGTCGCCGGCACCAGCGCGACCACKGCCCCGGCGGCGGCGCCCGCCAGCGCCATCAAAAGCATGGCGAGAGTGCCYGGCATCGGGATGGCGCCCACGGCGCAGCTGGCTACGGCGCCGGCCAGCAACTGGCCCTCGGCGCCGATGTTCCAGAACTTGGCGCGGAAGGCGATGGCRACCGCCAGTCCGGTGAAGATCATCGGGGCGGCGCGCACCARCGTCTCGGTGATGGCGTAGCTGTCGCCGAGCGATGCCGACAGCATCACGCCATAGGCCTCGATGACGCCGGCGCCGGCGATGGCGATCAGGCCGCTGCACAGGATCAGCGTCACCGCGATCGCCAGCAGCGGCAGCGCGAGATTGAACCAGGCAGGCGTCGAGGTGCGGGCTTCGAGACGAAACATCAGGCGTGCCCCTCCGCGCCGGTCATCATCAATCCGAGCCTCGCGACGGTGGCGTCGGTGCTTGCAAGCGTGCCGGCGATGCGGCCTTCATACATCACCGCGATGCGGTCGGAGAGCATCAGCAATTCCTCGAGATCCTCGCCGATGACGATGAGGCCGCAGCCTTTGGCGCGCATGGCCAGGAATTTTTCGTGGATGAAACGGGCCGCGCCGATGTCGAGGCCGCGCGTCGGTTGCGATACGATCAGCACCTTGGGATCGAAAGCCAGTTCGCGCGCCAGAAGCGCCTTCTGCAGGTTGCCGCCGGAGAGCGCGCCGGCGCGCACCATCGGCCCGGGGCAGCGTATGTCATAAGCCTTGATCTGTTCCTCGGCGAAGGCGCGGATGGCGGCCGGATTGAGCAGCCCCTTGCGGCTGAACGCCTCGGTACCGATACGCGGCAGCACCATGGAGTCGGCAAGCGGCAGGTTGGTGACCAGCCCGGTCGTCATCCGGTCTTCGGGGATGCGGCCGAGGCCGAGCGCCTGGAGTTCGCGGGGCGAGAATTCVGCGACCGTTTTGCCGGCTATCGTCATCGTGCCGGCTTTTGGCGGCAGCATGCCCGAAATCACATCGGCGAGCGCCCGCTGACCATTGCCGGAGACGCCGGCAATGCCGAGGATTTCACCCGCGCGGACGAACAGCGAGACCTCGCGCAGAGGTGTGCCGGCATGGCTGGAGGTGGAAATGCCATCGAGCGTCAGCACCGAAGCGCCGGGCGTCGAAGCCGCCCTCGTGGGCGGCACGATCTCGTGGCCGCACATCAGCTTCGCCATTTCGGCCGAAGTCGTTTCCGCCGGACGGTCGACGCGGCCGGCGACCTTGCCGTGCCGCAGCACCACACAGCGATGGGTGAGCGCGCGCACTTCGTTGAGCTTGTGGGAGATGAAGATGATGCCGAGCCCCTGCCCGGTCATCGAACGCAAGGCGGCAAAGAGGCCGTCGACCTCGCTTGGCGCCAGCACCGCCGTCGGCTCGTCGAGGATCAGGAGCCTGGCGCCTCGGAACAGCGCCTTGACGATCTCCAGCCGCTGCTGCTCGCCGACCGACAAAGCCGAGACCGGCAGGTCCGGGTCGAGGCTCAGTCCATACTGGCGGCTGATCTCGGCAAGCCGCGCCAGCCCGCCGGCGCGGTCGATGCGGCCCGATTTGCCGGGAATGCCGATCAGGAGGTTCTCGAGCACCGTAAGCCGCGGCGCCAGATGGAAATGCTGGTGCACCATGCCGATGCCGGCCGCCAAGGCATCGGCCGAATCGCGGATGGCGACCGGCCTGCCTTCGACCAGTATCTCACCGGCATCCGGCGCGTAAGCGCCGAACAGCACGTTCATCAGCGTGGTCTTGCCGGCGCCGTTCTCGCCGAGCAGGCCGAGGATTTCGCCGGGCGCGACGCTGAGGTCGACAGCTTCGTTCGCCTTGACGGCGCCGAAGCTCTTAGTGATGCCGCGCATTTCGATGAGTGGGGCGGACAAGGGTGCTCCTGCGCTGGTACCCCTCCCCCTCGAGGGGAGGGTGCCGAGCGAAGCGAGGCGGGAGGGGTCGCCTCAACCGCCTCGACGTTGATAAAAAGGATGGAGCGCGTCGCGAGCGACCCCTCCCGGCCCTTCGGGACACCCTCCCCTCAAGGGGGAGGGGAGCGCCGGCTCTAATCCGAGACCGGCGTGTTCTCGTCGACATCGACGCGGAAATTGCCCTCGAGAATCTCGGCCTTCTTCTTCTCGATCAGGTCCTTGACGTCGGCCGGCAGCGTCTTGTCGAACTTGTGGAAGGGGGCGAGGTAGGAGCCGCCCTTGGCCATGCGCGAGAAGTCGCCATAGTCCTGCGCGGTGAACACACCCGCCTTGACCAGCTTGATCGCCTGCTCGACCGTCGGATACATGTCCCACACCGGGCCGGTGATGACCGTGTCGGGGCCGAGGCTCGACTGGTCGGACATGTTGGAGATGGCGTGGATCTTCTTCTCGACCGCCGCCTCGATGACGCCGAAGCGCTCGGCGTAGATGACGTCGACGCCGGCATCGATCTGCGCCACCGCCGCTTCCTTGGCCTTCGGCGGATCGAAGAAGGAGCCGATGAAGGCGACCTTCTTCTTGACGTTCGGGTTGACCTCCTTGGCGCCGGCGAAGAAGGCGTTGACCAGCCGGTTGACCTCCGGAATGCCCATCGCCGCGACGGCGCCGACCGTGCCCGACTTCGACATCTTGCCGGCGATCATGCCGGAGAGATAGGCCGGCTCATGGATCCAGTTGTCGAAGACACCGAAATTCGGCTCCGCCGGTCCGGCGCCGGAACCGAACAGGAACGCGGTCTTCGGGAACTGCTTGGCGGTCTTTCGCGATTCGCGTTCGGCGGCGAAGGCGTCGCCGACAACCAACTGGAATCCGCCCTGCGCATATTCACGCATCACGCGGCTGAAGTCGGCGGTCTGCACCTTTTCCGACCATTTATATTCGATGCCCAGTTCCTTCTCGGCCTTCTGCAGGGCGACATGGATCTGATTGTCCCACGGCTCCTCGATCGGCGTGGCGAAGATCGCCGCCACCTTCAGCTTCTTGTCCTTGGCGAAGGCGCCATTCGGCAGCACGGCCGCGGCCAGTCCCAACGCGCCGAGTTCCAGCACGTTGCGCCGCGACAAGCCGGCGCGTTGCGATTTACGCTGATCGTTTTCCATTGCAGTACCCCTCGATTCGACAGCCGTGTCGAGCCGGCCGTTCCAGGAATGTCAGTCAGACGCCGGGACTATGGATCGGCGCCCGACTTTTGTCCACATGGTCAAATTTAGCTTGTGCTTCCGGCTAGAGCATGATGCCGAAAAGTGTGAAGCGGTTTTCGGGCGACATCATGCTCTATCTCTCTGATTTAGAGACGGATTCAGATTTCAGGTCGAACAGACCTGCAATCATCCGGCTCTAGGGACGTCCGGCCCCGCGCCCTCCACCGCCAGGTCGCGATCAACTTGCGGTGCGGCGATTGAAAAGCCTTCGGCTCCTGGTTTAGGAACGTCGGCAGGAGAGAGGATGCATGGCAGCGACGCCGACTGTTGCACAGGGCGCCTCGGCGGATGCCGGCATCGACAACACCGCCTGGATCGGCGGGCACAAGGGGCACGACCGTCTTCATTTTTTTCTGGCCCGATGCGATGCGTTGGGAGAATGTCGACCTCACCGTTCGGGCATCGACGCGCCAGATAGCCAGCAAGATTTCTTCTTTCCTCCAACGACTGGGATTACACCATGCAGATCGGAATGATGGGACTGGGCAGGATGGGCGCCAACATGGTGAAGCGCCTCATGCACGACGGCCATGAATGCGTCGTCTACGACATCAACTCGGCAAGCGTCGCAAGCATGGTCAAGGACGGGGCCGTCGGCGCCGCCTCGCTGGAAGAGTTCGTCGGCAAGCTCGCCAAGCCGCGTTGCGCCTGGCTGATGCTGCCGGCGGCGATCACCGGCAAGATCATCGACCAGGTGGCGGCACTGATGGAGCCGGGCGACGTCATCATCGACGGCGGCAATTCCTACTATCACGACGCCGTCGACCAGGCCGCCAAGCTGGCGACCAAGGGCATCAGCCTTGTCGATGTCGGCACCAGCGGCGGCGTCTGGGGCCTGGAGCGTGGCTACTGCCTGATGATCGGCGGGCCCGATGAAGCGGTGCAGCATCTCGACCCGATCTTCGCCAGCCTTGCGCCCGGCGCCGATGCCGGCACCAGCCCGTCCAAGGACGCCGGAACGGCGGCTTTCGGCTACCTGCATTGCGGCCCGAGCGGCGCCGGCCATTTCGTCAAGATGGTGCACAACGGCATCGAATACGGCGTCATGGCCGCCTATGCCGAAGGCATCAACATCCTGAAGTCGGCCAATGCCGGCAAGCGGCAGCGCACGGCGGACGCCGAAACCAGCCCGCTCGAAAGCCCGCAATATTATCAATTCGACATCGACCTGCCGCAGGTCGCCGAGGTCTGGCGCCATGGCAGCGTCATCGGCTCCTGGCTGCTCGATCTCACCGCCGGCGCGCTGAAGAGCGATCCGACGCTCAGCCAGTTCGGCGGCCGCGTCTCCGATTCGGGCGAAGGCCGTTGGACGCTGAAAGCCGCGATCGACACCGGCGTGCCGGCGCCGGTGCTCTCCTCGGCGCTGTTCGACCGCTTCTCCTCGCAAGGCGAATCCCAATTCGCAGACAAGCTCTTGTCCGCCATGCGTTATGCCTTCGGCGGTCATATCGAGAAGCCGAAGACCGGCGCGTGAGGGGAGAGGCGGCATGAGCCAGGAGAGGTCCGACACGCTGGTGCTTTTCGGAGCGACCGGCGACCTTGCCCACAAGAAGATTTTCCCGGCGCTCTACCAGATGGTCGCCAAGGGGACGCTGACCGAGCCGGTGATCGGCGTCGCCTTCGACCCCTGGGACCTTGCCAAACTGCAGGCGCGCGCYCGCGACGGCGTCGTCAGCGCGCTGGGCAGCATCGATGAAAAGGTCTTCGCMAAGTTCGCCTCGCAGYTGCGCTATGTCAGCGGCGATTATCGCGACTCCGCGACCTTCGAAAAGCTGAAGACCGCGCTCGGCTCGGCGCAGCGGCCGCTGCATTACATGGCGGTGCCYCCGACCATGTTCGAAATCGTCGTCCAGGGCCTYGARCAGTCCGGCACMGCGCGTGGCGCGCGGCTGATGGTGGAAAAGCCGTTCGGCCACGACCTGCAATCGGCGCGCTGGCTGAACCGGGTGCTGCACCTGGTGTTCGACGAGCAGTCGATCTTCCGYATCGACCACTATCTCGGCAAGGAAGCGATCCAGAACCTGCTCTATTTCCGTTTCGCCAACTCCTTCCTCGAGCCGATCTGGAACCGCAATTTCGTCGAGAGCGTGCAGATCACCATGGCCGAGGATTTCGGCGTCGAGGGCCGCGGCAAGTTCTATGACGATGTCGGCTGCATTCGCGATGTCATCGAGAACCATCTGCTCAACATCCTCCTGCTGCTCGCCATGGAGCCGCCGGTCGGCCGCTCGGCCGACGACCTGATCGACGAGAAGGTGCAGGTGCTGCGCGCGATCCGCACGCTGACCAGGGACGATGTCGTGCGCGGCCAGTTCGACGGCTATCTGGCGGAACCGGGCGTGCGGCCGAACTCGCCGGTCGAGACCTTCGCCGCGGTGCGCTTCTTCGTCGACACCTGGCGCTGGCGGGACGTGCCTTTCTTCATCCGCGCCGGCAAGAACATGCCGGTGCATGCGACCGAGGTGATCGTGCGGCTGAAGCGGCCGCCGCTCGACGTCTTCGACCCGATCAAGCCCGGCGACGCCAACTATGTCCGCTTCCGCATCGACCCGCAGGTGGCGATCTCGATCGGCGCCCAGCGCAAGGTATCGGGCGACGACATGATCGGCGAGCAGGTCGAGCTCACCGCGCTCGACGACACCAGGGGCGACATGCCGCCTTACGAGCGACTGATCGGCGACGCCATGAACGGCAACGGCCAGCTGTTCACCCGCCAGGACGCGGCCGAGCTTGCCTGGCGCATCGTCGGGCCGGTGCTCGGTGACACCGCGCCGCCGCAGATCTATGCGCCGAAGACCTGGGGACCGGCAGATGCCATGAACGGCTTCGGCCCGCCCGACGGCTGGATCAATCCGACGAAGTAGGCTTGCGGAGGGGACATTATGGCGAAGACGGCAAAGCCGGCCGCAGCGAAGGGTGAGCAGATCGTGCTCACGATCGATGTCGGCGGCTCGCGCGTGAAAATCCTCACCAGCGCCGGCGACGAGCCGCGCCGCGCCGAATCCGGGCCCGGACTGACGCCGCAGCAGGTGGTTGCGACGGTCACGAAACTGGCCGAGGGGCTGGACTATGACGTCATCTCGTTGGGCTACCCGGGGCCGGTCCGCGACAACAGGCCCTCGCTCGATCCCTTCAATCTGGGCAAGGGCTGGAACGGCTATGATTTCGCCGCGGCCTTCGGCAAGCCGGTGAAAGTCGTCAACGACGCGCTGATGCAGGCGATCGGCAGTTATGAGGGCGGACGCATGCTCTTCCTTGGGCTGGGCACCGGTCTGGGCGCGGCGATGGTCCTCGACAATGTCGGGCAGCCGATGGARCTCGCYCATCTTCCCTACAAGAARGGCCGCAGCTTCGAGGACTATGTCGGTGAACGTGGCCTGGTGGAGCACGGCAAGAAGAAATGGCGCAAATACGTTTTCGATGTCGTGAACAGGCTTCGCGCGGCTTTGCAGCCGGACTATGTCGTCATCGGCGGCGGCAATGTCCAAAAGCTCGATGAATTGCCTGAGAAATCCAGGCGCGGCGACAACACTCGCGCCTTCGAAGGTGGATTTCGACTATGGCGCGACAAAGCGCTGATCGTCTGATCTTATTACATTTCAGTATAGTCGATCAAAATAACGTGTAGAGGCGTGGCGGATTATTGCGCCGCCCAGATTTGCCGACTAGGAATTCGCCAGCCTGCGGCACCTTCCGTCTTCCTGACGCGCAAGAGATGCGGCAGCGGCGCCATGCGGCATAGACGGAGGAACGACGTGGACGAGGACAACAATACAGCCAAGGAAGCCGACCTGCTTGAGCTTACCGCTCACATCGTATCGGCCTATGTCGCGAAGAACCGCCTGCCGGCTTCGGGGTTGGGCGAGCTCATCGCCAGCGTCGCCTCCTCGATCGGCGGTCTGAACCAGCCGCCGGAGCCTGCCGCGCCGCCCCCCACCCCCGCCGTCAATCCACGGCGATCGGTGACGCCGGACTACATCATCTGCCTCGAGGACGGGAAGAAGTTCAAATCGCTGAAGCGCCATATCGGCGTGCATTTCGGCCTGACCCCGGAAGCCTATCGCGCCAAATGGGGCTTGGCGGCGGACTATCCGATGGTCGCCCCCAATTATGCGGCATCGCGCTCCCAGCTCGCCAAGTCGATCGGCCTCGGCCGCAAGGCGGAACCCGAGCCCGTGAAGCCCGCCAGGGGAAGGAAGGCCAAGGCTCCCGCCTGAAGCAGAACTGCTTGTACCAACGGTYTGAGAAGCCTGCCGGCGAATACGCCTTGGCAGGCTTCCTGCTTTTATGGCTTGGATAGCACGAGCAATTCCAGGACACGGTTTTTCCGTGCGGAATTGCGCAAAAACAAATGGTTGGAGCGGCTTGCCGCTCCAGACTTTCGGAGGGCCGGGCCATGAACTACGCAAGGATGGTGATCGAGAAAGAGGCGCCGGAGGAATACGGCTACGACCGCATCCGCTACAATCTTTCCGAAAGCTCCATCGCCGACCAGAAGCTCTCCGACATCGGGCTGACGCTGCCCGACCTCACCTTGTTCTATGGCGAGCATCGCGGCGACAAGGAGCTGCGCGCCCTGATAGCCGCGCAGGACCAGGGGCTCTCGCCCGACGATGTGCTGGTGACCGCGGGCGCGGCCGGCGCGCTGTTCATCATCGCCACCTCGCTGTTGTCGGCTGGCGACCATCTCGTCGTCGTGCGGCCGAACTACGCCACCAACATCGAGACGCCCAAGGCGATCGGCTGCGCCATCTCTTACGTCGATCTCGATTTCGGTGCGGGCTTTGCCGTCGATATCGGGCGCGTCAGGGCGGCGATGCGGCCGAACACGAAGCTGATCAGCGTCACCTGCCCGCACAACCCGACCGGCAYGATGATGAGCCGGRCCGATCTCGACGCGCTGATCGCGCTCGCCGAGAGCAGCCGTTGCCGCCTTCTTGTCGACGAGACCTATCGCGATCTTTCTTATGGACAGCGACTGCCCTCGGCCGCATCGCTCAGCCCGAGCGCCATCAGCGTCTCCTCGCTGTCGAAAGCCTTCGGCATTCCGGGCATCCGCATCGGCTGGCTGGTGACGAGGAATCCGGAGCTGCGGGAGATGTTCCTCGCGGCCAAGGAGCAGATCGGCATCTGCGGCAGCGTCATCGACGAAGCCATCGCCCGCGCCATGATCGAGCGCCGCGACGCCTTCCTGGCGTCGCTGCTGCCCGAAATGGCGAAGCGGCGCGACATTGTCCAGGCTTGGATCGACGGCGAGCCGCTGGTCGACTGGGTGCGGCCGCAAGGCGGCGTGGTCGGCTTTCCCAGGTTGAACGTCGACGCCGGCTTCGACCTTGACCGGTTCTATAGCAGGCTTCTGGAAGAGCACGGCACCTATGTCGGGCCGGGACATTGGTTCGAGATGCCGAAGCGCTTCTTCCGCGTCGGCTTCGGCTGGCCGAAGGAAGGAGCGTTGCGCGGCGGGCTCGAAGCCATCTCGGCTGCGCTACGGAGCTGAACCTCCGTCCCCTTGCGAACGATAATTCCGGATTTGTCTCGCGCAGCGCGGTTTTTTTTGCGCGCACAGAGAGACGAACTGGGCTAAGGGTTGCCAGCCGGACCAGCGCCTGCCGTGGAAGTGCCCCGCCGGCCGATGCCACAACGCGGCCCTGAAGCATGACCGTCGAAGCAACCTCACCAGACCGGCGCTACGCCGCCTTTCGGCACCGACCTTACCTCAGCTACTGGACGGCGCGCTTCCTTACCACTTTCGCCACCCAGATCGTCTCAGTGGCTGTCGGCTGGCAGATCTACGACCTGACGCGCAATCCCTTCGACCTTGGCCTCGTTGGCATCGTCCAGTTCCTGCCGTCGCTGCTTTTGGTGCTGGTCACCGGCGTCGTCGCCGACCGCTTCGGCCGCCGCTTGATCATGACCTTGGCGACGCTGGTCGAGGGCGGCTGCGCGCTCATCCTCCTGTTCCTGGCCCTGCGCGGCCTCGCCAGCCCGTTGCCGATCTTCGCCGTGCTCGCCATGTTCGGCATCGCCCGCGCCTTCTACGGACCGGCCTCGTCCTCGCTCGTCGCCAACCTGGTGCCGCCGGAGGATTTCGCCAACGCCATCGCCTGGAATTCCTCCGCCTGGCAGACGGCCACCATCGTCGGCCCTGTCGCCGGCGGCCTGCTCTACGGGCTCTCGGCGGAAGCCGCTTACGCCACCGCCGCCATCCTGATGCTTGTTGCCGCGCTGTTGATCTTCACCATTGCAAAGCCCGCCCAGCAGACCGCCACCGACAAGCCTACCATGCAATCGCTGTTTGCCGGTTTCGGCTATATCTGGAGCGAGAAGATCGTGCTCGGCGCCATCTCGCTCGACCTGTTCGCCGTGCTCCTGTCGGGCGCCTCGGCGCTGCTGCCGGTCTATGCGCGCGACATCCTGGAGCTTGGTCCCTGGGGCCTCGGCCTGTTGCGCTCGGCGCCGGGCATCGGCGCCATCTGCGTCGCCGTCTGGCTCGCCGGCCACCCGATCCGCGACCATGCCGGCAAGATCATGCTGGGCTTCGTCGCCTTGTTCGGCGCCTTCACGGTGCTGTTCGGCATCTCGACCATCACATGGCTGTCGATCGCGGCGCTTGCCTTGCTCGGCGCCACCGACATGTTCAGCGTCTACATCCGCGAGACGCTGATCCAGCTCTGGACGCCCGACGAGGTGCGCGGCCGGGTGAATGCCGTCAACCAGGTCTTCGTCGGCGCCTCCAACGAGGTCGGCGAATTCCGCGCCGGCACCATGGCGGCGCTGATCGGCACCGTCCCAGCGGTGGTGATCGGCGGCATCGGCGCGGTCGCCGTTGCCGGCCTTTGGGCGTATCTCTTCCCGGCGCTGCGGCAGGTGCGGCACCTGAGCAGCCGGAACTGATTGAGCGCCGGATCTAACCCGCTGGTCCGGCGCTTGCGCCAATGAGGCTCTCACCGTCGACCAATGAGACAGAGCCGGAGCAGTTTCTACTCCGAAAAACTCACGCTAACGCCGCGCTGCCGAAAATAGGCCTGCATCAACTTGCGACCGGAGCGGTTGTTCTGAGCCAACTTCGCCGGATCGAACACTGCCTGTTTTTTCCCCTCTCGTGCCAGCGCTGCCTTGAGTGTCGCGATATGTGCATCGATGTCGGCGTTGTCCGCTCGGAGTGAGGCATAGATGCTTTCGGTCGCCTCGGCCACGGTCAGTTCACTCACAGGTGTCGTCCTTTGATTGATTGGGCGGCGACTTAGCACAGATTCGCGCCTCCGCCGATACCGATGAGACTGCCGCTCAAAGCAATGGCTTTTGCTCTATCCCACGGCCGGCTTGCCGAAGATCAGCCGCAAGAATTCGCTGAGCCAGCGCTTGAGGTGCATATCCCAGATCAGCCGTCCGCCGAGATGGTCGCGGCCGGGTTGGGCGCCGGGCAATTCGAAGCGATGCGCGCCGCGCACCACCCAGCGATGCATCATCACCCTGGTCAG
>BFBZ01000011.1_pt34 | contig 109541 bp, 101 predicted proteins | sample 1888401 | NCBI WGS metagenome assembly BFBZ01 (sample SAMD00112614, study PRJDB3348) | symbiont metagenome | host: Chara braunii
CGCGGGTGACCCCGCCCTGCACGTGGACCACCCCCAGCAGCAGGGGCAGCCCGGTCACGAGCCCCCCGCCGACGGCCACGCTCAGCGCCGCCACGAGCCGCGGCACCGGCCCCGAGCCGCGCGTCGCGGCGGCCAGCCACGCCGCCGCCCCGGCCATCACGATCAGCGCCGCGCCGATCGCCTGGACCCGGAGGCCCGAGAAGCCGAGCGACCACACGTTCTCGGTGCCGTCACCGTCGGCGATCACCGGCATCCACGTCCCGGCGAACGCGAAGAGCCCCAGGGCGCCGGCCGCGATCGGCAGCAGCACCTCGGCGCGCGCCACCCGCTCGGCGGGCGGGATGACCGGCGGCGGCGGAGGCGGGGGCGGTGGTGGCGGCGGAGGCGGCGGCGGGGGAGGGGGCGGCGGCGGGCGTTCGCCCGGGGCGAGCACGGTCAGCTCGGTGTCGCCGAGCACCAGGGTGTCGCCCGGCGCGAGCGTGGTGGGCCCGGTGATGCGGGCGCCGTTCACGATCGTGCCCGTCGTGGAGCCCAGGTCGTCGACCAGGATCGCGCCGCCCGCGCGTCGCAGCACCGCGTGGGCGGGCGAGATCCGCGGGTCGGTCAGCACGATGTCCATCACGGGGCCGCGGCCGATCGTGGCCTGGGCCCCGCGGAGCCCGAATCGGGCCCCGCGGTCCTGGCCACCGGTCACGGCCACGACGTCGTCCGGGCCGCGGAGGCCCGGGCGCGCGGTGGACATCAGAGCCCGGCCCGCGATGGAGCGCGGCCGGCCCGCCGCGAAAACCGAGCGAGACGAGGACGCAGGGAGCGGTCGATGCCGGGGTTGCATCGCCCCGACCGAGGACGCCGTATCGCGAAGGTTTGCAGCGTGCGGGCGGTCGCGCCCGCCATCGCGGGCCGGGCTCTCCTTACTCGGTGGAGATGTTGGGGTCGGCCTGCTGGGTGACCGGCAGGATCGTGATGAAGTGCTCCGCCGGCTCGTCGATGAGCGGGGTGAGCCCGTCGGCCGTCTCCTCCTGGCCGCCGGCGCGCAGCGCGTCGCGGTAGGCCCCGAGCAGCTCCTGGATCGTCGCCGCGTCCGACTCCTCGACGGGCTGGATGCTGACCTTCGCCGCCTTCGAGAGGCGACGGCGGACGGCCGACTCGTCGAGGTTCCAGTCCGGGTTCTGGCGGACGTACACGACGCCGCCGGTCATGCCGGAGCACAGCCACGGGCCGGGGTCGCCGAGCACGACGACGCGGCCGCCGGTCATGTACTCGAACGCGAAGCCCTTGCAGTTCGCCCGGGCGGCCAGCGTGCCGAGGCGGTCGTTGAGCGGCTCGGCCGGCTCGCCGCCGAGGACCATGTCGGCCCCCGACATCCGGATGCCCGCCCGGGCGTCCGCGTTCCCCTGGATCAGGAACAGGCCGCGCTGGGCGCCGTAGGCGAAGCTCTTGCCGACGTGGCCGCCGACCCACTCGCCGGACGCGTTCTGCGCCTTCAGCACCTGGATCTCGCCGCCGAGGGCGCACTTGCCGACTCCGTCCTGCGCGCCGCCGAACACCCGGATGCGTACGCCCTCGAGCGTGAACGCCGCCAGGCCGCTGCCGGCCGCCGCGCCCTTCGTGAACGCGAGGTCGACCAGCGTCGGGCGGTGCCCGTTGCCGTTGCCGCTCCCGTTGGCCCCGTGTCCGTTGGCCCCCCCGGCCCCGGCGCCGTCGGCGTCGTCGGCGCCGTTGCCGGCCGCCGTGTCCGCGAGGCTCTCGCCGTTGACCCAGGCGTTGTTGACGCCGGTGGTCGCGCGGGCGATGAGGCCCGCCAGGTCGGTGCCGAGGTTGCGGTCGGCGGCGGTCGTCGACTCCTCCTCGACCGCGAGGGCGGACCCCGCGGCGAGGCGCTCGGCTGCCACCTCCGGCGCCCGGTGGGGCGGCGGCGGGTGGAACGGCCGGAAGAAGCGGGGCGTGCCGGCCGGCGAGGTGATGACGCGCTCGGCGACCGGGGTGAGCAGGCTCGTGAGGTCCAGGCGGTCGTGGTGGGAGACCTGCACCAGGCGGTCGGCCTGGCCCACCAGCTCCTGCACCTCGCTGACGCCCATCTCGCCCGCAAGCTCGCGGAGGGCGGCGCCCATCTGGGTGAAGTAGCGGACGAGCGTGTCCACCGACGGGTCGAACACCCGCGGGACGAAGCGCTTGAGGCCGCGCTCGCGTGCCTCGTGCTCGTCGAGCTGGGTGGCGATGCCGACGTGGCAGGTGTCGAGCTGGCAGCCSCGGCAGATCGTGCAGCCGATGGCGACCATCGACGCGGTGCCGAACCCGAGCCGGTTGGCGCCCATGCAGATGAGCTTCACCGCGTCGGCGGCGGTCCGCAGGCCGCCGTCCGCCCAGATCTCGACCCGGTCGCGGATGCCCGCCTCGGTCAGGGCGTGGTGCGCGAGCACCGTGCCGATCTCGCAGGGCAGGCCGGCGCGCCGCAGGGCGTGCTGGCGGGCGGCGCCGGTGCCGCCGTCGTAGCCCGACATCGTGATGACGTCGGCGCCGGCCTTGGCGATCCCGATGGCGATGGTGCCGATGCCCGGCACGACCGGGACCTTCACGATGACCTTGGCGTGCGGGTTCGACGTCTTGAGCTCGTCGATGAGCTGCGCCAGGTCCTCGATCGAGTAGAGGTCGTGGTTATTGGACGGGCTGATGAGGTCCGACCCGACCTGCGCGTTCCGGGCGGCGGCGATCGCCTGGGTGACCTTCGACCCCGGCAGGTGGCCGCCCTCGCCCGGCTTGGCGCCCTGGCCGATCTTGATCTCGACCCACTCGGACGAGTTGATCAGCAGCGACGACACGCCGAAGCGCCCGGACGCGATCTGCTGGCCGCGGTGCTTCGGGTACTTGCCGTACATGTCGTGGATCTCGCCGCCCTCGCCGTTCATGCAGAGCATGTCGGCCTGGTAGGCGGCCTCGGCGTAGGCGCGGAACGCCGTCTCACCCTGGGAGCCGAAGCTCATGGAGCTGATCAGGAACGGCAGCGTGTGCTCGCCGACGCGGGAGCTGACCTGGTCGGCGGGGATCCGCCCGGCCTCCGGCGCGAGCTGCGGCTGCACGGCGTGGCGGAGCGCCACCGGCTGCTCCACCTCGAGCTTGTCGAGCGCCTCGCGGTACTCGTCGTAGGTCCACTCGTCGTTCGCCACGCGGGCGAGCGCCTTCCAGACCTTCGGGTACATCCGCGGCAGCTTCACCTTCGACGGGCTCTCCTCGCCCGCGCGGATCTCGCGGCCCTGCTCGGCCAGCGCGTCGAGCGCCGTCAGGTCCAGGCCGCGGCCCTCCGAGGCGCAGAAGCCCGGGATCGCCAGGATGTCGAGCACCTCCGGCGCGACGCCGATGGCGGAGACCAGGCGGCCGTAGCCGCGCAGCTCGTGGATGCCGAGGGTGGAGAGGACCTTCTCCATGCCCTTCTGGAGGCCCTCGAGCACGTTGGTGGCGGCCTTCGAGGGCTCGGGCGAGTCGTTGACCGCCCGCTCCATCATCGCGTAGGGGCACAGCGCCTGGGCGCCGAACCCGAGAGCGACCATCACGTCGTGGACGTTGCGGATGCCCGCGGCCTGGAGCACCAGGCTGGCGTCGCGGCGCCACGAGGAGCCGTCGTCCTTGCGGGCCTCGCGGAGCGCCTTGTCGACGGCGGCGACAGCCAGGTGCGGGTCGCAGACCTTGTCGTCGGAGCCCGCGGCCATGTCGCTCAGCACCAGCAGCTCGGCGCCCGTCTGGACGGCCGCGACGGCGGCCTCCGCCAGGTGCGTCAGGTGGTCCGCGACACCCATGTCGCGAGGGAAATGCAGGGGGAGGGTGGCGGCGCGCCAGTCCCACGCGGCGAGCACGTCCTCCATGCACGCGACGCCCTGGCCCACGGCCACGCGGCGCATCTCCGGGAGCGACAGCGGCGTGGTGCCGGACCGCATCCCGCCGAGGATGATCGGCATGCGCAGCTCGCAGCGCTGCGGCGGCTCCGGCTCGACGCCCTCGATCGGGGGCCGCCGGCCGAGCACGACGCGCGTGGAGAAGTGCTCCACCTCGCGCTCGCGGTCGATCGCCGGGTTGGTGACGACGGCGACCGTCTCCTGGAAGTAGTCGGAGAGCGGCATCGGGACCGGGGTGAACGGGCCCAGCGGGCCGTCCCAGCCGAGGGAGCCGATCGGCTCGGCGCCGCGGTCGGCGTGGAACTGCAGCTGCTGGCGGTCGCTCTCGATCCAGCCCGCGGACGCGAGCAGGGTCTCCAGCTCGAGCTCCGGCTCGGCCAGGTCGTCGTCGGGGACCTCCTCGACGGCGACGGGGTCCAGGCCGCCCGCCAGGAGGGCCCGCGTCTCGGCGTTCGGCAGGGCGCCGCGGCTCTTGGCGCGGGCGTACACCTCGCGCTGGAGCTCCCAGTAGTCGAGCACCCGCGGGACGCCGGCGGCGTCGTTGACCAGGGCCACCTTCTCGCCGGGGGCGAGCGGGGCGGGGTCGCGGGTGAGCTCGGACACCGGGATGATCCCGGGCTCCGACGAGACGACGTACATGTCGCCGGTCTCGATCCACCACAGCGGGCGCAGGCCCATCGCGTCGACCGCGAACACCATCTCGTCCTTCGCCCGGCAGGCGAGCGCGACGGGGCCCTGCGCGTACGGGCCGAGGGCCTCGCGGTAGTGCACGTAGAGGTCCTGGAGCTTCGCCGGCAGGCGGTGCACCTCGCCGAGGATCGGCGGGAGCGCGAACTCGACGGCCTCCAGCAGCGACAGGCCCTTCTCGAAGATGAGGCCCTCGAGCAGGCGGTTCAGGTCCTGCGAGTCGGAGCCGAGGCGCGAGATCGGCAGGCCGAGCTGCTCGCTCTGCTCGCGGAGCTGCGCGATCGTGTTGATCTCGCCGTTGTGGCCGAGGATCGAGAACGGCTGCACCCGGCTGAACGTGGGGTACGTGTTCGTCGAGTACCGGTTGTGGGCGATGATCCGCGCGGAGGCGAAGTCCTCCTCGCCCATCTCCGGATAGAAGCGCGGGATCACCTCGGGCTGGCCCTGGACCTTGTAGACGGCGTCGTTCGCGGAGAACGACGCCACGTGACAGGTCAGGTCGCGCTCGATGCAGACCATTGCGCGGTAGCAGTTCATCGACGCCTCGGGACCCGGCTCGTCGGCCAGGCAGGCGATCTGCCAGAAGATCGGGGGCGTCTCGGACGCGCGGGGGCCGAGCGCCGAGCGGTCGACCGTGCCCTCGCCGCTCCAGAGGAGCTGGAACCCGTGGTCGCGCAGGATCTCCTCGATCCGCGGGACCTGGCCCTCGGCGTCCTGGGGCGTGTCGAAGAAGATGTGGGCGACCGTGAAGGCCTTGTCGTCGGCCGCCGCGGGGTCCAGGCCCTCGGACGCGAGGCGCCGGCGCCACTGGGGCCGGGGGAGGTCCACGAGCAGCCCGCTCCCGTCACCCTCGCCGTCGACGCTCCCGGAGCGGTGCACCATCATCTGCAGCGACGTCAGGGCGATCTCGACCATCCGTCGGCTCGGCGAGCCGTCACGGGTCGCGAAGGCCGCCAGCGCGCAGGCGTCGTGCTCGATCAGATCCGGGAGGCCGTCAGGCGGCTGGGTTGCGAACGGGGGCGGTACGGTCATGCGCGGGCCTCTCGGTCTGGGGTCCGGCTGGACACGCTGACGCCGGCCCACGACGGGGCCGGCTGCGAAGGGCCAGTATTGCCATGGCGGGGGCGGCCGTCAACGCGCCGAGACGGATCCCTCAAGTCCTCCGGGTGCGGGCCGATGCGCGGGGACATGACGGTTTCCACGCCCACCGACGACGAGCTGGCCCTGGTGGCCGACGTGGCCGTCCGCGAGGGGTGGTCGGACCTGTCGAAGCCGCCGGAGTCGCACGGCGCCCGGAGCCTCTCGGAACAGCTTGCGATCGCCCGTTTCGAGGCGTCCGTCCCGAAGAAGGCGCGGTCCCAGCGGGCGCTGCGCCTGCGGGCCCGCCTGGCGATCGCCGCGCTCACGATCGGCGTGCTCGGCGCGTGCTGGTGGGTGAGCCCCGCCCGCACGGCCATCGGCCTGATCGGAGCCGGCATCTTCAGTCTGATCGCGATGCGCCGCGCGCGCCGCAGGCGCTCCCGCACGACCCGCCCCCGCCGCCCGTTCTGACGCGGGCGCGGCCGGGGCCGGCCTCAACGTCCCCGTGTCCCACTTGGGACTGACCGCGAGTCCCAAGTGGCGCCAGATCGGGCCCCCACTCGGCCACGGCGGCGCGGCACACTCGTCTCACCCCTCAATGAAGGGGTTCTGACCGGGACGCGGCCGCGGTCGGCGCCGTCCCGGTGTCCCACTTGGGACTGACCGCGAGTCCCACTTGGGATGGCGAGCGCCCCATCCCCTGGGTGGAGGCCGAGGCCGCGCCTTCGGTGAACCCCTCAATGAAGGGGTTCAGGACGGAGACTGGTCCCAGTCGGTGCTGACCGTCGTCCCAATTGAGACCCCGGGGTCTCAATCGGGAGCGGTCGTGGCGGGGGCGGCCGGGGAGCGCAACCGTCCCTGGCGTCCCACTTGGGACTGACCGCGAGTCCCAATTGGGATGGCGAGGGGCCCGGTTCCCCGGGGTGGACGCCGAAGCGGCGCCCCCGGTTCACCCTTCAATGAAAGGGTTCGGGCGCGGTGACGGATCGAGGCCGGCGCTGACCGTCGTCCCATTTGAGACTCCGGGGGCTCAATTGGACCGGTCCCGGCGGGCGCCGGGTCCGCCCCCGGCTAGCGGACGGTGGGCCTGACGGCGACGTCGGCGCCCTCGAGCACGTCGGCGGCGACCCGGGCCACCGCCTCCCGGCGGTCCCGGGCGGCGCGCCGCAGGGCGGTGAAGGCGGTGACGGCCGAGATCTTGTGGCGCTCCATCAGCGCCCCGACGGCCCGCTCGATCACGACGCGCCGGTCCAGGGCCGCCTGGAGCTGCGACACGACGAGCTCGTCGCGCCGGGCCGCGACGGCGCGGCCCAGCAGGCCCTCCAGGATCAGGTTGAAGCCCGCCACGGCGGCGGCGTCGCTGTCGTCCCACTCGTAGGGGCCGTCCCGGTACACGTTGAGGGAGCCGACGGGCTGCCCGCCGAGGCGGGTCGGCGTGCCCAGGACGCCCCCGATCGCGTGTCCGCGGAGCCGCTCCGGCAGCCGGCTCCAGCGCGGATCCGACATCACGTCGGTGGTGGCGACGGTCTCGCCGAGCACGAAGCAGTCGACGCACGGGCCCTCGCCCAGGTCCTCCTGGGCCGACTCCAGCGCACGGGCGGCGTCGTCGGTGGCACCGACGTGGCGGAGCTCGCCGTCGTCGCCGACGAGCATCAGGCCGCAGCCGGTCACGTTGAACAGGGTCCGGACCGCCTCGATGACCGCCGCGAGGCCGTCCTCGAACGTCGGCGGATCGCCCCGCCCGGTGATGGTGTCGAGGCTCGACGCCAGGGCCTCCGGCGCGATGTGACCCGCCAGCGCGGTCAGCTCGCGCCCCGTTCCACGCCGAGCCGCGCCGCCAGGCCCAGGATGTCGATGAGCCGCCGCGCGGCGCCGTTCCCGGCCACCACCCGCAGCACCCGCCCGTCGGCGTCGGCGCGCTCCCGGGCGCGCAGGACCACCCGGATCCCCTCGCTGCCGATGAAATCGAGGCGGCTCAGGTCGATCGTGACGTCCCCCGAGGCCGCCATCGCGTCCCGGATCGCCGCGTCCGCGGAGGCGACGCCGGCCAGGTCCAGGTCCCCCGCGAACGCGAGCCGGGTGGCCTCGGGCCCGCCGCCCACGTCGATGCGCAGGCCTCCGTCCGGGGCCGCAGGCCCCCCCACAGCGTCAGCAGCCGCGACCAACGTCACTCCTTCGCGTTGCCCGCGGGGTCACGGCGGACGGCTCATCGGGAATCGGGCGGGAGGGTGCCACGACCGTGACCGCATGGCAACCCGTCCGCGCCCGCCCCGCTACGATCCTGGTGGATGGCGCCTCACCCCGAGACCAGCGCCCCGGACGTGATGCGCTGCTACCGCCATCCGGACCGCGAGACGCTCCTGAGCTGCTCCAACTGCGAGCGGCCGATCTGCACCTCCTGCATGACGTCGGCGGCGGTCGGCGTCCGCTGCCCGGAGTGCGCCCGCGGGGAGCGCTCGACGCGCACCGCCCCGACGCCCGCCGCGCGGGTGCGCGTGGCCCGCGCGCAGGGGCAACTCGCGATCGCCACGACCGTCATCGTCGCGCTCAACGTCCTGGTGTTCCTGGTCGAGCTCGCCCAGGGCGTCACCATCACGGGGCAGGACCTGGGTGGCGCCCAGATCGTGCAGGACTACGCCCTCTACGGGGCGGCCGTCGCGGACGGCGAGTGGTACCGCATGATCACCGCCGGCTTCCTCCACGCCGGGCTCTTCCACATCGGCTTCAACATGTGGCTCCTGTGGATCCTCGGCGGCGCCCTGGAGCGGTACGCCGGTCCCGCGCGGCTGCTCGTCCTCTACTTCGCGGCGGTCCTCTGGGGATCCGCGGGGGCGCTGATCGTGAACCCGGACTCGCTGACCATCGGGGCGTCGGGCGGCGTGTTCGGCCTGATGGCGGCGCTGCTCCTGCTCGAGCGGCAGCGAGGGGTGGCGCTGCTCGGCTCCAGCATCGCCGGGCTGCTGGTGCTCAACCTGATCATCACCTTCGTGCTGCCCGGCATCTCGATCGGCGGGCACATCGGCGGCATCATCGGCGGCGCCGCGGCCGGGTTCGCCCTGTCGGGGTTCGGCCGGGGGCACCTCGCCTACGGGCGGCTCGGCCTGACGGAGATCGCGACGGCGGCCGTGGTGCTCGTGGGCGCCGTCGTGGTGGGGGTCGCCGTCGCCTAGACGGTGTCCGGCGCGGGCAGCGCCGGGGTCCCGAGCTCGCCGATCCGCTCCACGAAGGCCGCGACCAGGTCGATCGAGGCCTGGATGTCGTCGGGGTGGCAGGCCTCGACGCTCGAGTGGACGTAGCGGGTCGGGATGGACACGCAGCCGGCGATCGCCCCGTCGCCGGAGAGCTGGAGGCTCCCGGTGTCGGTGCCGCCGCGGTTGGCGACGTGGAACTGGTGCGGGATGTCGAGCTCCTGCGCGAGGGAGGTGAGGAAGTCGACCAGCACGGGAGCGCCGATCGCGCTGGCGTCGATCACCCGGATCGCGGTCCCGTTCCCGAGCTTCGTGGTGGGGCCGTCGACCTTCCCCCCGGGGCCGTCGTCGGCGGGGCAGGTGTCGATGGCCAGCGCGATCTGGGGCCGCACGCGCGACGCGGCGACGCGGGCGCCGCGCAGGCCCACCTCCTCCTGGACCGTCGCGGTCGCCACCAGCTCGGCGGGCGAGCGGCCGGCGGCCTTCACGGCCTCGATCATCACGAACACGCCGACGCGGTCGTCCAGGCTCTTGGCCGTCACCAGGTCGCCGAGCCGGCTGAGCGGCCGGATGCGGGTGGCGGTGTCGCCGGGACGCACGAGCTCCTTCACCCGATCGGCGGGGAGCCCCACGTCGATCGCGAGGTCGGTGACCTTCAGGTTCTTGCCGCGGTCGTTCGGGTCGATCAGGTGGACGGGGGTGGTCCCGACGACCCCCTCCACGTCCTCGCGCCCTCGGACCAGCACGCGCTGGTCGACCAGCGTCCGGGCGTCCCACCCGCCGATCGGGATGACGCGCAGGAACCCGCGGTCGTCGACGTGGGTGACCATCAGCCCGATCTCGTCCATGTGCGCGGCCAGCATCACGCGCGGACCGTCGCCCGCGCGCCAGGCGGTGAGGTTCCCGAGGGGGTCCACCTCCACCCGGTCGACGACCGGTGTGAGCTCCGCGCGGACGATCTCCCGCACCCGGTCCTCCTGGCCGGAGGTGCCGTGCGCTCCGGCGAGGGCGGTCAGGAGGTCGAGGTCCACGGCCGCGCAGCTTATGCGACGGTGAAGTGGTGCTGACCCTCCATCAGGTGACCGTGGCCTTCGGCCCCCGCACGGTGCTCGGCGGCGTGTCGCTGCTGGTGCCCGACGACGCGCGCATCGGCGTGGTGGGGCCGAACGGGATCGGCAAGTCGACGCTGCTGCGGGTGATGGCGGGCGAGCTCGCGCCGGACGAGGGCGCCGTGCACCGGGCGCCGCCGGCGCTGCGGGTGGGGCTCCTGGACCAGCGCGGCCGGCCGCCGGCCGACGAGACGGTGGCCGGGCACCTGGCGCGGCGCACCGGCGTCGCCGCCGCGGAGCGGCGCCTGGACGACCTGACCGCCCGGATCGCCGGCGACGTCACGCTGGCGGGCGAGCACGCCGAGGCGCTCGAGGTGTTCCTGGCACTCGGCGGCGAGGACCTCGCCGCGCGGACCGGCGCCGCGCTGGCGGAGGTCGGCCTCCCGGCGGACCGCCTCGACGTGCCGATGGGGGCGCTCTCCGGCGGGCAGGCCGCCCGCGTGGGCCTGGCGGTGCTGCTGCTGGCGCGGCTCGACCTGCTGCTGCTGGACGAGCCGACGAACGACCTCGACCTGCCGGGGCTCGCCCTGCTGGAGCGGATCGTGGACCGCCACCCCGGCGCGATCGTCACGGTGTCCCACGACCGCGCCTTCCTGGACCGGTGCGCCCGCCGGATCGTCGAGATCACCGAGCCGGACCACTGCCTCGTGGAGTACGCGGGCGGCTGGAGCGAGTACATGCGTCAGCGCGACCTCGCGCGCGACCAGGCGTACGCCCGCCACGGTCGGTACGCACGGAGCGGGAGCGCCTGACGGATCGCGTCCGGCGCCAGCGCCAGTGGTCGGAGGAGGGCGTCCGGAACGCGAAGCGCAAGGCGCGCGACAACGACCGGATCGGCCGGGGGATGAAGGTCGAGCGGTCCGAGCAGCAGGCCGCGAAGGTGCGCGCCACGGAGCGGGCGATCAACCGCCTGGAGGTGGTCGACAAGCCGTGGGAGGGCTGGCGCCTGCAGCTGCGCCTCGCCGGGGGCGGGGGCGGGGAGGCCGTGGCCGATCTGGAGGGCGCGGTCGTGGCCCGCGGCGCGTTCCGGCTGGGGCCGGTGGACCTCCACGTGCGACGGGGCGACCGGATCGTGGTCACGGGGCCGAACGGGGGCGGCAAGAGCACGCTGCTCGGGGCCGTGCTCGGCCGCCTGCCGCTGCTGGAGGGCGCGCAGCGCCTCGGGCCGTCGGTGGTCGTCGGCGAGATCGGCCAGGAGCGCACCGCGATGCTGGGCTCGCCGCGCCTGATCGACGCGTTCACCGGCGACGGCGGCACCGGCCTGACACCGCAGGACGCCCGGTCCCTGCTGGCCAAGTTCGGCCTGGACGCCGACCGCGTCGAGCGCCCCGCCGCCGACCTCTCCCCGGGGGAGCGCACCCGCGCCCTGATGGCGGCCCTCGCCGCCCGCGAGCCCAGCCTCCTGGTGCTCGACGAGCCCACCAACCACCTGGACCTGGAGGCCATCGAGCAGCTCGAGGAGGCGCTCGGCGACTACGCCGGCACCCTCGTGCTGGTGACCCACGACCGCCGGATGCTCGAGCGCGTCGAGATCACCCGCCGCCTCCGGGTGGAGGACGGCGTCGTGACGGAGGAGCCGTGACGGCGTTCGTCCTCGTCCCCGGGGCGATGGCGACCGGCGAGCACTGGACCCACGTGGGCGCGGCCCTGCGCGGGATGGGGCACGAGGCCATCGCGCCCGACCTCCCGCACGGGCCGGGCGCCGACCTGGAGGCGTGCGCCGCGTTCGTCGCCGCGGCGGCCGCGGGCCGCGCGGACGTGGTCGTGGCCGGGCACTCCCTCGGCTGCTTCACGGCGCCGCTCGCCGCGGACCGGGTCGGGGCGCGCCTGCTGGTGCTCGTCTGCCCGATGATCCCCGCCCCGGGGGAGTCGGCGGCCGGCTGGTGGGAGGCGACCGGGTGGGAGGGGGCGCGCCGCGCCGCCGGCCTGCCGGCGGACGTCGACGACGACCGCGACTTCTTCCACGACGTCACCCCGGAGCGCGTCGCGGAGGTCCAGCGGGACGGGGAGCGGCCGGGCCCGGGAGCGATGTGGGAGGACCCGTGGCCGCTGCCCGCGTGGCCCGACGTCCCGACGCGGGTCCTGCTGTGCCGTGACGACCGGTTCCTCCCCGCGGCCTTCGTCCGCCGCGTCGCGCGCGAGCGGCTGGGCGTGACGGCCGACGAGATGGACGGCGGCCACCTCCCCGCCATGGCCCGGCCGGCGGCGCTCGCGGAGCGGCTGGCCGAGCTCGCTCAGGCCTGAGCCGCCGCCCGGACGCCGTTCTCCCACATCGCGGCGACCGCCGCGTCGGCGGCGTCCAGGGCGCGCTCCAGCGCGGCCGCCTCCTCGGCCAGGATCTCCGCGCCGGCCGTGTTGCCCCGCTCCTCGGCCGTCGCGCGGGACGCCTGCGTCGTGACGAGGGCGTTGCGGACGTCCTGGCGCTGCGCGTCCACCGCCAGCAGGCGCAGGGCGTGCTCGGCCAGGCGCGGGTCGGCGGGCCGGGCCAGGCCCGGCGGCGCCTCCTCACCCAGGTCCTGCAGGGGCAGATCCGCCACCGCGGCCGCCCACGCGGCCTCGGGGCCGGACCCGCCCTCCCGCAGCACCGCGAGCGCACGCCACGTGCTCGGCCCGAACCCCGGCAGGACCAGCCGGCCGGGCTCGTCGGTGGCGAGCTCGCCCACGAGCCGGAGGGCGCCGACCGCGTGGTACACCTCGTCGGCGCGCGCGCGGCGGGCGGCGCCGGCGGGGACCTCCGGGACGTCGCGGCGGGCGCGCTCCGCGGCGGCCGCGTCCATCGCGGCCCGGGCCTCCGGGTCGTCCTCCAGCCACGCCGTGATCCGGTCGAGCGAGAGCTCGGGCGCGCCGCCGCCCTCCGCCGCGGCCCGCCCGACCGCCCGTCGCGCCGCCCGCAGGGCCAGCGCCGCGACGGGTGCCGTCAGGCGATCGACAGGACCAGCTTCCCGAAGTGGTCCCCGGCCTCCTCGCGCCGGTGGGCGTCGGCCACCTCGGCGAGGGGCCGGACCGAGTCGATCACCGGCGCCCAGCCGCCGGCGTCGACCGCCGCCAGGAGCCCCGCGAAGTCGCGCGGGCTGCCCATCGTGGTGCCGAGCAGGGAGACCTGGCCCATCGTGACGGCGCGCACACCCAGCTCCACCTTCGCGCCGCCAGTGCCGCCGAAGGCCACCACCCGGCCGCCGGGGCGGACCGCGGCGATGCTGTCCGCCCACGTCGCGCCGACCGAGTCCACCACGATGTCGACGCCGCGGCCGCCGGTGAGCTCCCGGACGGCGCCGACCCAGTCGTCCTGCGTGTAGAGCACCCCGCCGTCCGCCCCCAGGTCGCGGGCCCGGTCGAGCTTCTCCTGCGACGACGACGTCACGATCACCCGGCAGCCCGCGGCGCGGGCCATCATCGTCGCGATCGTCGCCACGCCGCCGCCGATGCCGAGCACCAGGACCGTCTCGCCCGGGCGCATCCGCGCCCGGCTCACCAGCGCCCGGTAGGCGGTGAGGCCGCCGAGGGGCAGCGCCGCCGCCTCCTCCCACGACAGGCGCGCCGGCTTGGGCAGCACGTTCTCCGCCGGGAGCCTGACGAGCTCGGCGTAGGTGCCGTCGTCCGGCCCGCCGAGAATGCGGAACCCTGGCGCGGGCGCCTCCTCGCCGCCGCCCCAGCCGAGGGCGGGGTACACGATCACCGCGTCGCCCTCCGCGAGGCCCGACACGCCGTCGCCGACCGCCCGCACCGTCCCCGCCCCGTCCGAGCCCGGGATGACCGGCAGCGGGCTGGGGGCGATGCCCTTGCGCACGAACACGTCGCGGCGGTTCAGGGCCGCCGTCCGGAGCGCCACCACCACCTCGCCGGGACCCGCCGCCGGGTCGTCCGCCGTCCCGACCGTCAGGACCTCAGGGCCGCCGGTCTCCGTGAGCACCACCGCGTCCACAACCGCCTCCTGTCGCGTGATGCCCGCACCCTACGGCGGGCCGCGCGGGGGCGCCGGTCAGGCGGAGGGGCGGGTGGCCTCGAGGAGGGCGAAGGGGTCGATGCGGGTGCCGCCGCGCTCCCACGCGATCCGCAGGGAGGCGGGCGCGTCGCCCAGGCGGGTGCCCGCCGCGACCGCGGCGCCCTCGCCGATCCCGTCGGCGTACGCGACCAGGGGGCCGTAGCCGATCCGGTCGCCGTGGCCGATGTCGAGCCAGAAGGCGATGCCGGCCTCGCGCTCGGCCGGCGACGCGGCGTGCAGGGTGCCCGCGGCGGCGGCGACCGCGTGGGCGCCGGGGGCGGTCGCGATCGTCAGGCCGTCCTGGATCTTCGCGGGGCCGGGACCGGGCTCGGCGAACTGGTCGCGGAAGGTCGCCGGGGCGCCCTCCGGCAGCGCCAGCGGGAACACGAAGCCGTCGATCGTCGCGGCGCGGCCCGTGGCCGGGTCGGCGCCGTCGGCGGCGGTCCCGCCGGACACCGCGGGCGCCGCGCCGCTCCACGCCGTGACCACGGGCGGCCCGGACGGGGCCGGCGTCGGCAGGTCCGGCGACCCTGACGGCGCGGCGGCGCAGGTTGGCGCCGCCTGCTGGTCGGCCAGCAGGACGGTCCGCGACGGGTCGCCGCCCATCGCCGCGTAGTAGGCGCCGGTGCCGGACGTCCAGTTGGAGTTGAGGCCGCCGGGGTCGTTCGACGCGCCGACCGGCGCCCACTTGGCCCCGATCGTGGCGAGCGTGGTTCGGCCCTCCGGGAGGTACCACCCGGCGAGCGTGGAGACGGCCCGGGCGATCGCCGCGCGCTCCGACGGGAACGCGATGCCGGGGCCGAGCCCGAACGGGTTGTGGATCTCCTCCGCCGGGCCGTACGTCTCGAGCATCGTCTCGTGGGCGGCGATCGCGACGATCGCGCGGGGGTCGATGCCGGCGGCCGCGGCCTCGGTCACGATCGTGGCGCCCTCGCCGGCCATCGGGCTCCCGGCGGCCGTGAGGATCGCGTCGATGCCGGCCGCGTCGGTGGGCGCCACGCACTGCATGTCGCCGATGACCCCCGTCAGCGGGCCCTCGGCCGGCGCGGCCCCCGGCAGGGCCGCCGCGACCGCGGCGACGCCGGCGAGCGTCGCGATCAGGTGCCGGGCGCGCATCGCGGGGAGTGTAGGGGAGGGTCCCCCGGAATCCGGTGACAGGCCGTCACATCGCCTCCGCTACGCTCGCGGCGATGGCCACCGCGGACGACGACGCACACCGGCGCCGGCTCGGCATCGCGCTGATCGTGCTGGTGCTGTTGCTGTTCGCGGGGCAGATGGTGGCGCTGGCGCTCGGATCGCTGGAGGTCGCGGCGATCATCTTCGGCGTGTTCATCATCGGCTGGTTCGTCCTCCGGTCCTACATCCGGGGACGCGAGAAGGCCGGGTCGTAGGCTCCTAGAGCACGACGCTGAGCGTGACCCCGTCGCCCACGGTGAGCACCGCGGTGGCGAGGCGGGGGTGGGCGACCGCGGTCATCGTGAAGCCGGCGAGTGCGCGGGCGTTGGCGTCGCGCTCGTCCGCGGGGACGGCGACCCGCCCGCCCGCCAGGACGTTGTCGGCCACGATCAGCCCGCCGCGGCGCACGAGCCGCACCGCGTGCTCCAGGTACACGGCGTAGCCGGTCTTGTCGGCGTCGATGTAGCAGAGGTCGTAGACCCCGTCGGGAAGGCGGGCCAGGGTCGCCGACGCGGGGCCCCGGTGGACCTGGATGTGGTCGGCCAGCCCGGCGTCCGCGAACCAGGACTCGGCCATGTCGGCGTGGGTCTCGTCGATCTCGAGGGTGTCGATGTGCCCCGCGGGCTCCAGCCCGCGCGCCATCCAGGCGGACGAGATCCCCACGAACGTGCCGACCTCCAGCACCGAGCGCCCGCCGGTGGCGTGGACCAGCACCTCCAGCAGGGCGCCGAGCTCGGGGTGGGTCATCATCTCCGCCCGCTCGTGGTCCGCCAGCTCGCGGTAGCGCGCGGCGATCTCGTGGGGGACGGCCACCGCCTGGTCGAGGTAGGCGGCGAGCGCGGGTTGGGAGAGGTCGAGCCGGTCGAGGGCCATGAGGCCGGAACCTACCTCCTGGCGAGGGACGCGAGACCGGTGAGGGCCCACGTGCCCAGGGCCGCGAGCAGGCAGGCGCCCGCGACGAGCCCGGGCCAGAGCAGCCCCCAGTGGAGCGTGTGCAGCTCGGCGCCCCGCGAGGCCTCCATCAGGTAGGTCACGGGGTTCGCGTCGGAGACGTGGCGCAGCCAGCCGTGCAGCACCTCGCGCGGCGCGTAGGCCACCGAGGTGAACACCGACAGGAAGATGACCACCTGCATGGCGGGGGCGGCCTGGATCGTCCGCGCGCGGAACGCGACGCCCATGCACCAGCACGCGGACGCCGCGGCGAAGCAGACCCCGAGGCCGTAGACGAGCAGCGTCCCGAACACCCCCGGCGGCGGGATGCCCCCGATGAGCCCGGCGAGCAGCACGACGGTGGTGGTGAACAGGCTCCGGCAGGCCGCGGCGATGAGCGGCCCGGCGATCAGGGTGATCCGCGGGGCGGGGCTCGCGATCAGCCGGTCCGCGAACCCGCCCTCGATGTCGCGGGCCAGGGTCATCCCGGCGTTCATCCCCGCGAAGCCCGCGCCCATGACCGTCGCGAGCGGGATCGTGAAGCGCAGGTACGAGACGCCGTCGAACTGGGGCAGCAGCGAGATGCCGCGGAAGGCGCCGGACGTCGCGATGAGGATGAAGAGCGGCATGATCAGGGACGGCAGGAACACCGACGGCATCCGCCGCACCAGGATCAGGCTCCGCCCGGCGAGGCCCAGGCTGACGCGCAGCGTCCTCACGCATCACCCGCCAGCCGGCTGCGGTACGCGAGGTGGCAGAAGGCGATCGAGATCGCCGCGACGGCGAGGGCCACGCCGATCCCGAGCAGGGTCGCGCGCCCCGGGTCGGTCTCGATGATCTGGTCGCGCATCCCCTCCACCAGGTACGAGACGGGGTTGGCGTCGGCGACCCACCGGAACCAGCCGGTCATCGTCTCGCGCGGGAAGAACGCGGACGAGAAGAACATCAGGGCGAAGAACAGCGGGAACGTCCCCTGCACGGCCTCCGCGGAGCCGGTCCGCAGCGCCAGGATGATCCCGAGGCCGCTCACCGCCGTCGCGAGGAGGGCGGCGATGAACAACAGCGCCACGACCCCGACGGCGCCGCCCTCGATCCGCGCGCCGAACGCCAGGCCGACGGCGACGAACAGGACGGTCTGGGCCATCGCGAGCGTCACGCCGCCGAGCAGCCGCCCTGCCAGGATCGCCGTGCGCGACACGGGGGACGCGACCAGCCGGTCGAAGAAGCCTCCCTCGATGTCCAGGGCGAACGCCGAGCCGGCGGACGTGCCGCCGATCAGGATCCCCTGGAGCACGGCGCCGGCCAGCGCGAAGTCGAGGAAGCCGCGGACGTCCGGGAAGCCCGGCAGCACCCCGGGCGCGTTCCCGAACGAGCCCGTGAAGATCGCCATCAGGACGAGCGGGAAGAACAGGCTGGGGAAGAGGGCCTGCGGCGTCCGGAGGGTGTCGACGATCGCCCGGCGGGCGAGCGCCCCCGTCTGCGTGAGCGCGAGTCGCACTACGCCGGGGCGGGCGCGGCCTGGGGCGGGGCGTCGTCGCCCTCGGCCTCCAGACGGCGGCCCGTCTTTGCCACGAACACGTCGTCGAGGCTCGGCTCGGCCACGTCCAGGCCCGCCACGCGGACGCCGGCGTCGTCGAGCGCCCGCACCACCGCGGGGAGGCCGGACGCGCCCTCCTTCAGGCGCATCGCGACGGCGCCGACCCGGCCCGGGATGAGCTCGCCCAGCGGGCGAAGCGCCGCCTCGGCGGCCCGTGCCTGCTCGGGGTCGGCCAGGGTCACGGTCAGCGTGGGGTCGCCGACCTGCGCCTTCAGTGCCCGCGGCGTGCCCTCGGCCACGATCCGGCCGCCGTCGATGATCGCCACCCGCCCCGCGAGCTGGTCGGCCTCCTCCAGGTACTGGGTGGTCAGGAAGACGGTGGTGCCGGACTCGTCGTTGAGGCGGCGCACCTCCTCCCAGAGCGTGAGGCGGGAGATGGGGTCCAGGCCGGTGGTCGGCTCGTCCAGGAACAGCACCTCGGGCGCGTGGACCAGGGCCAGAGCCAGGTCCAGGCGCCGCCGCATGCCGCCCGAGTAGGTGCCGACCCGCCGGTCGGCGGCCCCCTCCAGGTCCACCCGGCCGAGGAGCTCGACGGCGCGGCGCCGGCCGTGGTCGCGGCTGAAGCCGTGGAGCACCGCCTGCAGGTGCAGCAGCTCGCGGCCCGTCATGTACGGGTCGATCGCCGCGTCCTGGAGCGCCACGCCGATCGACCGCCGCACGGCGCCCGGGTCGCGGACCAGGTCGTGGCCGGCGACACGGGCGGTGCCGCCGGTGGGCCGCAGCAGGGTGGCGAGCATGCGGACCGTCGTGCTCTTCCCGGCGCCGTTGGGCCCGAGGAAGCCGAACACCTCCCCGCGCTCCACCAGCAAGTCCACGCCGTCGACCGCGCGGATCCCGCCCTTGAAGACCCGCTCGAGCCCCTGGGTCTCGACCGCCGGCCCGTCCGCCATCCCACCTCCTCGCCCCGCGTGGGGGCGCAGGCTAGCGCGGTGCCGGTCGGCGGCGCCTGGACGACGCCGCGCGGCCCGCTACGATCGCCGGATGTCGTCCGACGCCAACGGGTCCCAGGGCCAGGAGGAGCGCCTCGAGCGCCTCGAGCGGCTGCGCGCCGAGGTGACCGCCGCGCTCGCGCACCGCGACCTGGCGCGCGACGCCGAGGGCGCCTCCGACGGCCACCACCACCCCGCCGAGGCCGCGACCGACGCCGACCAGCGCGAGCGCGAGCTGCGCGACCAGTTGCGGTGGAAGGAGCGCGAGGAGCGCCTGAAGGCGGCCCTCGCGGCGATCGACGCCGGGACCTACGGGATCTGCGTGGACTGCGGGGAGGAGATCTCCGAGGGCCGGCTCAAGGCGCTGCCCGACGCCGTCCGCTGCGTGTCCTGCCAGCGGGTGGCCTCCCGCCGCCTGTAGGACGCGCCCGCCGGCCGCGCCACGCCGTAGGCCGCGCCGGCGATCACCGCCCACACCAGGGCGGCGACCGTGACGTGCAGCACCACCGCCTGCCACGGCAGGCCGTTGCGGTACTGGTACTCGCCGATCCCGATCTGGAGCGCCACCAGCGGCAGCGCGATCCACATCAGCCGCGCCGTGAGCCGGTCGACGCCGCCCTCCCGGATCACCCACGCCACCAGCACCACCGCGAGGGCGGTGAACACCATCGCGGCGCGCACGTGCACCCGGGCGGCCTCGGCCAGGTTGCCCCAGCGGCGCAGCACGTCGTCGTCGCCGGAGTGCGGCCCCGCGGCGGTCACCACGACGCCGGTCACCAGCACCACGATCGCCGCCAGGGCGACCCCGCCCGCCAGGACGCCGCGCCGGACGTCCCACCGCCGCTCGCGCCCGTCGCGCCAGTCGCGGGCCGCGAGGGCCAGGAGGACGGCGGTGGCCAGGGCCACCATCGACAGCAGGAAGTGGGAGCCGACGGCCATCGGGTGCAGCCCGGACGCGACGGTGATCGCGCCGAGCGGGATCTGGGCGCCGGCGCAGAGCGCCATCGCCAGCGACAGGCGGCGGACGCCCTTCGGCGCGCCGGGCGCCCACCAGCCGATGATCCACGTGAGCACGGCGACCACGCCGACGATCCCCGAGAGGATGCGGTTGGTGTACTCGATCAGCGCGTGCCCGGTGGTGACGGAGGTGATCGTCCCCTCGCACGTCGGCCAGTCCGGGCAGCCCAGGCCGGAGTCGGTGAGGCGCACGATCGCGCCGCTCGGGACGATGACCCACATCAGGGCCAGCGTCACCAGCGTCAGGACGGCGAAGCCGGAGGGCGTCCGGACGGGGGCGAGCAGGCGGGGCGCGCGCACGCCGCAAGGGTGACACAGGGCGGCGGTGTCAAGATCCCCGCATGCCGGCGACCGATGACCCCGGTGCCGCGACCGAGCACGTCACCAGCGCGCGCCGGCGGCGCATCGGCACGATCCTGGGCGCCGCGATCACGCTCGTCGCCCTGGGCGTGGCGATCGCCTTCGGGCTGTCGCGCAACGACGACCCCGGCCGGGTCGCGTTCGCCGTCGTCGAGCTCCACGACCAGGGGCCCACGTCCGCCCCGCCGCCGCTGCTCCCGGACGAGGGCGTGTCGCCCGGCTTCAGCGTCTATGCGGAGGCGGCCGGCTGGCGTCCGGTCGGCTCCCGACGGGACGAGCTGGAGGGACGCACCGTGGACACCGCGTTCTGGGAGCGGGCGGGGAAGCGGATCGCCCACTCGGTGGTCTCCGGCGAGCCGGTCGAGGCGCCCGCCGACGTCCGCCGCACGGGCCGGCGCGGCACGCTGCTGCGCAGCTTCGACCGGGTCGGGCGCACCGCCGTGATCTGGCAGGAGGGGGACCACACGGCCGTGGTCTCGGCCATCGGGATCTCCCGCGCCGCCCTGTACGCGTTGGCGGGGGGTCCGCGCGCCGAGCGGGCGGGGCGCTGACGTCAAGTCCGGGGCCGCGGCGGCCGACGTGGAGGGTGCCTCCTCCACCATCCGCCGGAGCCCCCCTTGGTCGTCCGCGAGATCCGCCTCGCCGCCGCAGCCTTCGTCCTCACGTCGTTCGCGATCATCGGGCTGCACCTGTTGCTCAGGTAGCCCCCGGGTCCCCACCGGGACCCGGCTGGTAGCGTCGCCGCCGTGCGCCACCTCGCGCGGCTCGCCGGACTCCTCGCCGCGTTCGCGGCGCTCGCGCTGCCCTCGACCGCGGCCGCGCACGCCGAGCTGCGCACCGCCGAGCCCCCGCCGGGCGCCGAGCTGTCGGGCGCCCCGCCGTCGGTCCGGGTGGTGCTGTCGTCCCCGGTCGAGGAGGCGTTCCTGCGGCTGCGGGTCACGGACGCCGGCGGGCGGCCGGTCTCTGGCGAGGCTCGCCGCGACCCCCTGGACCACCGGGCGCTGATCGCCGCGGTGGCGCGGGCGGCGGCGGGGCCGCTCACGGTGGAGTGGCGGGTGCTGTCGCGCGACGGCCACCCCGCCGGCGGCCGGTTCGGGCTCGGCGTCGGGGTGCCCGCGCCGGAGGTGGACGACGGCGGCGTGGTGCGCGACGACCACGGGCCGCTGCCGGTGCTGGCGCGCCTGCTGGCGCTCGCCGGTCCGCTCCTCGCGCTGGGCCTGCTGGCCATGGCCGTCGGGGTGGTGGGCCCGGCGCTGCGGGCCGGCGGCATCCGCGTGCCGGGGGAGGGCGCCGCCCGCGCGGACGCCTTCCGGGCCGCGGCTGGCGCCGCGCTGGGCGGGCGGAGCCGCGCCTGGTGGACGGCGCTGTGGGCGGCGGCGGCGGTCCAGCTCCTCGGGCTGCTCCTGACCCCCGTGGCGCTGCTAAGGGGCCTGGAGGAGGGGGCGGGTGAGCTGGGGACGCTCCTCGGCGACACGGCGTTCGGCGGCGCCTGGCGCGTGCAGGTGATCGGCTTCGCCCTGCTCCTCGCCGGTGCGCTGGTGGTGCGGCTGGCGGTGACCCACGGGGGGCTGCCCCTGCTGCCGGCGTTCGCGCTCCTCGGCATCGGGCCGGTGCTGTCGCTGTGGGCGATCAGCAACGGCGGGCACGCCGCGACCGGCGGCGACGCGACGGCGAACGTCGTGATCGACCTGATCCACGAGCTCGCCACCGCGGCGTGGCTGGGCGGCCTGGTCGGGCTGGCCGTGCTGGCGATCCCCGCCGCCCGGGCCCTCGCCGACCCCGACCGCGTCCGCCTGGCCGCCGCCGTGGTGGTGCGGTTCTCCGCGCTCGCCCTCACCGCGGTGGCGCTGCTGGTGGTGACCGGCGTGTACCGGGCCCTCGCCGAGGTGAGCGTCGACGAGTTGGTGCACACGGGCTACGGCCGGGCGCTGCTGGTGAAGCTCGGCCTGTTCGCGGTGCTGCTCGTCGGCGGCGCCTACAACCGCATGGTGGTGCACCCGCGGCTGGAGCGCGCCGCCCTGGGCCTGTCTCTTATACACATCTAGATGTGTATAAGAGACAGGGCTACGGCCGGGCGCTGCTGGTGAAGCTCGGCCTGTTCGCGGTGCTGCTCGTCGGCGGCGCCTACAACCGCATGGTGGTGCACCCGCGGCTGGAGCGCGCCGCCCTGGGCCTGGACCCGGACGACCGCGGCGCCGCGGCGGCGCTGCGGGTGAGCGTGCGCGCCGAGCTGGCGGTGGCGTTCCTGCTGATGGTGAGCGTCGCGGTGCTCATCAGCCTCCCGCCGCCCGGCTGAGCCGATCGTCGCAGCGGCCCCGCGCCCGGGAGTGCGGCTGGGATTCCCGAGCGAATCCCCCGCCGGGCAAGGACGCAGACCTTCCCGATATCGGGAATATCAGTCAGGTCGAGGACGCCGCCCGGCGATGGGATGCAGCCGGGAATCGCCCCGCAATTCCTGGCGCGGGGCCGCTAGCATCGGGTCCGTGATCGACGACGCGACCGTCCGCCACGTCGCCCGGCTCGCCCGGCTCCACCTGGAGCCGGACGAGGTGGAGCGCATGCGCGTGGAGCTCTCCGGGATCCTGGAGCACGTGGACGTCATCCAGGCGCTCGACCTGGACGACGTGCCGCCGACCACACACGTCCTGACGCTGGAGAACGTGATGCGCGACGACGTGCCCGCCCCGAGCCTCCCGGTCGCCGAGGCGCTGCGGGAGGCCCCGGAGGTCGTGGAGGACCGCTTCGCGGTCGTGAAGTTCGAAGGGTGACGGCGCTCCACGAGCTGACCGCCGAGGAGGGCGTCCGCGCGCTCCGCGCCAGCGAGGTGTCGTCCGAGGACCTCGTCGAGGCCGCGCTGGCGCGCGCCGCCGACGACCGCTGGGGCAGCTTCCTGGCGGTCGACGCGGAGGGCGCCCGGGCGCGTGCCCGCGAGATCGACGCGATGCCCGAGCGGCCGCCGCTGGCGGGCGTGCCGATCGCGATCAAGGACGCCCTGTCCACCCGCGACATCCCCACCACCGCGGGGTCGCGGATCCTGGAGGGCTTCCGCCCGCTCTACACGGCGACGTGCGTCGAGCGCCTCGAGCGGGCCGGGGCGGTGGTGATCGGCAAGACGAACATGGACGAGTTCGCCATGGGCTCCAGCACGGAGAACTCGGCCTACCAGGTCACGCGCAACCCCTGGGATCGGGAGCGCGTGCCGGGCGGCTCCAGCGGCGGCTCGGCGTCGGCGGTCGCGGCGTTCCAAGCGCCGTGGTCGCTCGGCAGCGACACCGGCGGCTCGATCCGCCAGCCCGCGGCGCTCTGCGGGATCGTCGGCCTGAAGCCGACGTACGGCGCGGTGTCGCGCTACGGGCTGATCGCGTTCGCGTCGTCGCTCGACCAGGTGGGTCCGTTCGCGCGGACCGTCCGCGACGCGGCCCTGCTCTTCCGCCACATCGGCGGGCACGACCCGATGGACTCGACGTCGCTCGAGTGGCCGGAGCCCTACGCGATCCCCGAGGCCACCGACCTGCGCGGCCTGCGCTTCGGCGTGGTCGACGAGCTCATGGGGGACGGCGTGGAGGCCGGTCGACGAGCTCATGGGGGACGGCGTGGAGGCCGGCGTGCGCGCCGCGGTCGACGCCACCCTCGGCCGCATCGAGGAGCTCGGCGGGTCGGTGCGGCGGGTGAGCCTGCCGTCGTCCGAGTACGGCATCGCCACCTACTACCTGCTGGCGCCGGCGGAGTGCTCCGCCAACCTCGCCCGCTTCGACGCCGTCCGGTACGGGCTGCGGGTCGGCGACGACGGCGTCAACTCGCTCGAGGACGTCATGTCGCTGACCCGGGAGGCCGGATTCGGTCCGGAGGTCAAGCGGCGGATCATGATCGGCACGTACGCGCTGTCCTCCGGCTACTACGACGCCTACTACGGCCAGGCGCAGAAGGTGCGGACGCTGATCATGCGGGACTTCCAGGCGGCCTTCGCGGACGTCGACTTCGTGGTGTCGCCCACGTCGCCGACGGTGGCGTTCACGATCGGCGAGCGCGTCCAGGATCCGTACTCCATGTACCTGTCCGACGTCTGCACCATCCCGGTGAGCCTGGCCGGCATCCCGGCCATCTCGATCCCGTGCGGGCTGTCGGACGGGATGCCCGTGGGCCTGCAGATCGCCGGCCCCGAGTTCAGCGAGAACCGGCTCCTCGACGCCGCGCACGCGCTCGAGGGCGCCATCGGCTTCGCCGCCCGGCCGCCGGGTGTGCTGTGAGCACCGCCACGGACACGCGCTGGGAGCCGGTCATCGGGCTCGAGATCCACGCGCAGCTCAGCACCCGCACCAAGATGTTCTGCGGCTGCGAGCTCAGCTTCGGCGACCCGCCCAACACCCACACCTGCCCGGTGTGCCTCGCCCACCCGGGGGTGCTGCCGGTGCTGAACCGGGAGGCGATCCGGCTCGGGATCCTCGCGGGCCTGGCCCTGGGCTGCGAGGTGGCGCCGCACTCCCAGTTCCACCGGAAGAACTACTTCTATCCGGACCTCTCGAAGGCGTACCAGATCTCCCAGTACGACGAGCCCATCTGCGTGGGCGGGCGCGTCACGGTGCTCACGCCGGACGGCGACTTCGAGGTGGGCATCACCCGGGCCCACCTGGAGGAGGACGCCGCCAAGCTCGTCCACGTGGGGGAGGGCGGCCGCCGCGCGGCCGCCGAGAGCTCGGGCGTCGACTTCAACCGCGGCGGCACGCCGCTGCTGGAGATCGTGACCGAGCCCGACTTCCGCACCTCCGCCCAGGCGGGCGCGTTCCTGCGCCAGCTGCGCACCACCCTCCGCAGCCTGGGGGTGAGCGACTGCAACATGGAGGAGGGGTCGATGCGCGCGGACGCCAACGTCAGCGTCCGCCCCGCCGGCACCGCCGAGCTCGGGACGAAGACCGAGCTGAAGAACATGAACAGCTTCCGGTTCCTGGAGCGCGGCGTCGAGGCCGAGATCGCCCGCCAGATCGCGATCCTCGAGGACGGCGGCACGGTCACCCAGGAGACGCTCCACTTCGACCCCGACACGGGCGAGCTCCACTCCCTGCGCAGCAAGGAGGAGGCGCACGACTACCGCTACTTCCCGGAGCCCGACCTGGTGCCCGTGGTGCCCGACCCGGCGTGGGTGGAGGAGATCCGGGCGGGCCTGCCGGAGCTGCCGACGCAGCGTAGGGCGCGGTGGGTCGACGAGCTGGGCCTGTCGTTCGAGGACGCCGAGGTGCTGGCCGATACGCCGGAGCTGGCGGCCTGGTTCGAGGAGGTCGCGGCCAAGGCCGACCCGAAGGCCGCCGCGAACTGGATCCGCGKGGAGCTGCGCGCCCAGCTGCGCGAGCTGGGCCAGGAGCCGTGGGAGAGCAACGTCACCACGGGCCACATGGCCGAGCTGCTCGGGCTGCTCGCCGGCCGGGCGATCAACGTGCCGGCCGCGAAGGAGGTGCTCGCCGAGGTCATCGCCGCCGGCGCCCGGCCCGCCGACGTGGTGGAGCAGAAGGGCCTCGGCCAGATCTCCGACGAGGGCGAGCTGGTCGCGCTGGTCGACAAGCTGCTGGCCGACAACCCCGACCAGGCCCAGCAGCTGCGCGACGGCAAGGACAAGGTCGCCGGCTTCTTCGTGGGTCAGGCGATGAAGGCGACCGGCGGCACGGCCGACCCCGCCCGCGTGGGGCAGCTCGTCCGGGAGCGGACGGCCTCGCCCTAGGCGCCGCCCGGCTCCGGCGGCAGCCGGAGCTGGTACCCGACCCCCCGGACCGTGTGGAGCAGGCGGGCTTCGCCGCGCTCCTCCAGCTTGCGGCGCAGGTACCCGACGTAGACGTCCACCGCGGCCGTGCCCGGCGGGTCGGGGTCGCCGCCCCACGCCTCGGCCACGAGGCGGGTGCGCGGCATCGCGACGTCGGGGTTGGCCATGAACAGCGCCAGCAGGTCGAACTCGCGGCGGGTCAGCGTGACCGGCCGGGAGCCGCGCCGGACCTCACGGGTGGAGTTGTCCAGGATCAGGTCGGCGTAACGGGTGCTGGTGCCGGACGACAGGTCGCGCCGGCGCCGCAGCAGCGCCCGCACGCGGGCGATCAGCTCGGCGGTGCTGAACGGCTTGATCAGGTAGTCGTCGGCGCCCGCCTCCAGGCCGGCGATGCGGTCGGCGACCGCATCGCGGCCGGTGAGGATCAGGATCGGCACGCGCGCCCCGTCGTCGCGCAGGCGGCGGCACACCTCGAGGCCGTCCTCGTCGGGGAGGCGGGCCTCCATCACCAGGAGGTCGGGCGGCGTGGCGCGGAACTCGGCGAGCGCCCCGGAGGCGTCGGCCGCGGCCGCGACGTCGAACCCCTCGTACTCGAGGGCCCGGCTCAGCTCCGCCCGCACCCGCGGGTCCTCGTCCACCACGAGCAGGTGTCCCTCCATGGCACAAGGGTAGGACACGCCCGCCGGATGTCGCCGCGCGGGCCCGGGCGGGAGGGGGCGGTCGGGTATGCTGCCCGGCCGTGAAGCACACCCTCTCCGTCCTGGTCGAGAACAAGCCGGGCGTCCTCTCGCGCGTCGCCGGACTGTTCACCCGGCGCGGGTACAACATCGACTCGCTGGCGGTGAGCCCGACCGAGGTCGAGGACCGCTCGCGGATGACGATCACCGTCGATGCCAGCCGCTTCCCCGTCGAGCAGATCACCAAGCAGCTCGACAAGCTCATCAACGTCATCAAGATCCGCGACCTCGACCCGGAGAACATGGTGTCCCGGGAGCTCGCGCTGATGAAGGTGACCGCCGACGCGCGCACGCGCAGCGAGGTCATCCAGCTCGTCGAGATCTTCGACGCCCGGATCATCGACGTGACCCCCGAGTCGCTCACCATCCAGGTGACCGGGGAGACCGAGGAGCTTCTGAACTTCGAGCAGCTCCTGCGGCCGTTCGGCCTCATCGAGCTGGTCAAGACCGGCGTCGTGGCCCTCGGCCGCGGCGGCTCGGTCACCTAGTACTGATCCCGCCGGGCGACCCCGCTCGGCACCGCCACCACACCGCACCCCGGAGCCGCACCGTGCCGATGTTCTACGACGACGACGCCGACCTCGAGCTGCTGAGCGGCAGGACCGTGGCCGTGATCGGCTACGGCAGCCAGGGCCACGCCCACGCCCTGAACCTGCGCGACTCGGGCGTGTCGGTGGTGGTGGGCCTGCGCCCGTCGTCCGCCTCCGTCGCCGACGCGCAGGAGCAGGGCCTGGAGGTCCTGCCGCCGGCCGAGGCCGCCGCCAAGGGCGACCTGGTGATGATCCTGGCGCCCGACGAGCACCAGGCCAAGCTCTTCCGCGAGGAGATCGCCGGCGGCCTGCGGCCCGGCGACGCCCTGCTGTTCGCCCACGGCTTCGCCATCCACTTCGGCCAGGTGCCGCTGCCGGCGGGCGTCGACGTCCTGATGTGCGCCCCCAAGGGCCCCGGCCACCTGGTGCGCCGCACGTACACCGAGGGCGCCGGCACCCCCGGCCTGGTCGCCGTGGCGCAGGACGCCAGCGGCAACGCCATGGCCACGGCGCTGGCGTACGCGAAGGGCATCGGCTGCACCCGCGCCGGCGTCATCGAGACGACGTTCGCCGAGGAGACCGAGACCTGTCTCTTATACACATTCGCCGTGGCGCAGGACGCCAGCGGCAACGCCATGGCCACGGCGCTGGCGTACGCGAAGGGCATCGGCTGCACCCGCGCCGGCGTCATCGAGACGACGTTCGCCGAGGAGACCGAGACCGACCTGTTCGGTGAGCAGGTGGTCCTCTGCGGCGGCCTCACCGAGCTGGTGCGGGCCGGGTTCGACACGCTCGTCGAGGCGGGCTACAACCCCGACCTGGCCTACTTCGAGTGCCTCCACGAGCTCAAGCTGATCGTGGACCTCATGTACGAGAAGGGCATCTCGGGCATGCGCTACTCGATCTCGAACACCGCCGAGTACGGGGACCTCACCCGCGGGCGCCGCATCATCACCGACGAGACGCGGGCCGAGATGCGGCAGATCCTGTACGAGATCCAGAGCGGCCAGTTCGCGAAGGAGTTCCTCACCGAGAACCAGGTGGGCCGCCCGGTGTTCAACGCGCTCGAGCGGCGCGACGCCGAGCACAAGGTCGAGGAGGTCGGCAAGCGCCTCCGCGGCATGATGAGCTGGATCGACACGGAGTTCTGACACTGACGACCTCACCCGCATCCACCCCGACGTCCGCCCCGGCGAGCGTCGGCAGCTTGAAGCACACGCTCATGACCCCGGGCCCCACGGCCCTCCCGCCCAGCGTGGTGGAGGCCGGCGTGCGCCCGATCATGTACTCGCGCTCCGCCGAGTTCATCGCGATCTGGGAGGACGTGGTCGAGCGCCTCGGCCGCGTGTTCCAGACCTCGGGCGACGTGCTGATCTTCGGCGCGTCCGGCACGGGCGCGATGTCGTCCGCCGTCGCGAACCTGGCGCGGCCGGGCGAGAAGATCCTGGTGGCCTCGTGCGGCAACTTCGGCAACCGCTTCGCGTCGATCGCGAAGGACGAGGGCGTCGACCCCGTGCACGTCGAGGGGGAGTGGGGCTGGCCGATCGACCCGGACGGCGTCGCGGCGGCGCTCGCCGAGCACCCCGAGATCGAGGTGGTGTTCGTCACCCAGAGCGAGACGTCCACGGGCGCGGTGTCCGACCTGCCCGCCCTCCGCGAGGCGGCCGGCGACCGGATCCTGGTGGCCGACGCGGTCTCCGGCCTCGGGGTGGTGGACCTGCCGATGGACGCGTGGGGGGTCGACGTCGTCGTCTCCGGCTCCCAGAAGGGCCTGATGACGCCGCCCGGCCTCGCGTTCGTCGCGGCCAACGCTCGGGCGATCGAGCGGTCCGCCGGCCTCGGGGCGGGCGGCTTCTACCTGGACTGGGAGCGCACCCGCAAGGGCGGCTCGCGCAGCCCGTTCACCCCGCCGGTCACGCTCGTCTGCCAGCTCCAGGCGGCGCTGCGGCTCATCGAGGATGAGGGCCTCCAGAACGTGTTCGCCCGCCACCGGGTCATCGGGCGCGCCACGCGCGCCGGCGTCCAGGCGATCGGGCTCGACCTGCTGGGCCCCGAGAACCCGGAGGCCAACGTGGTCACCGCGTTCCGGATCCCCGAGGGCGTGGACGGCAAGGCCGTGCCGAAGGTGATGAACGCGCGCTGGGGCGTCGAGATCGCCGGCGGGCAGGGCAAGCTGGCCGGCCAGATCGCCCGCATCGGCCACTGCGGCTACTACGACCACCGGGACGTCCTGACCGCGGTCGGGGCGCTCGAGCACGTGATGCGCGAGCTCGGCCGGCCGGTCGAGCCGGGCGCGGGCGTCGCCGCCGCCCAGCGCGTCTTCGCCGAGAACCCGCCGGCCTCCGCGTAGCCGTGGCCGCCGCCGCGTCCGGGACCCTCGCCCGTGCCGATCTGCGGGTGCTGGTGTGCGAGAAGATCGCCGAGGCCGGCGTCGCGCACCTGTCCAGCCTGTTCAGCGTCGACCTGGGCCTCGACTGGTCCAAGGAGGAGCTGTTCGAGCGGGTCGGCGCCTACGACGCCCTGGTGGTCCGCAGCGCCACGAAGGTCACCGCCGACCTGATCGCGCGGGCGGAGCGCCTGAAGGTGGTCGGCCGCGCCGGCACCGGCGTCGACAACGTCGACGTGGAGGCCGCCACCCGCCGCGGCATCGTGGTGTGCAACGCCGCCGGCTCCAACGCGCTGTCGGCGGCGGAGCACGCGATCGCGCTGCTGCTGTCCCAGGCGCGCAACATCCCGCAGGCGCACGGCAGCCTGGTGGAGGGCCGCTGGGAGCGCTCGAAGTTCGGCGGTATCGAGGTGACCGGCAAGACGCTCGGCATCCTCGGGTTCGGCCGGATCGGCCAGATGGTGGCGGAGCGGGCGAAGGGCCTCGGGATGAACGTGGTGGCCTACGACCCCCTCGTCGCGGAGGGCCGCTACCGCGAGATGGGCGTCGAGAAGGCGGACACGCCGGACGACCTGTACCGGGCGAGCGACTTCATCACGCTGCACCTGGCGTCCACGCCCGAGACGCGCGGCTTCGTGGGCGAGGCGGCGTTCGCGGCGATGAAGCCGGGGGCCCGCCTCATCAACGCCGCCCGCGGCGACGTGGTCGACACGGAGGCGCTGGTGGCGGCCCTGGAGTCCGGGAAGCTCGGCGGCGCGGGGATCGACGTGTTCCCGGTGGAGCCGACCACGGAGAGCCCGCTGTTCGGCCTGCCGGGTGTGGTGGTCACGCCGCACCTGGGCGCGTCGACGGAGGAGGCCCAGGACCGCGCGGGCGTGGTGGTGGCCGAGCAGGTGGCGGCGGCCCTCACGGGCGGCGTGGTGACGTCGGCGGTGAACATCCCGTCGGTCGGCCCGGAGGCGCTGGCGGTGCTGGGGCCGTTCCTTCCGCTGGCGAAGCAGCTCGGGCAGCTCATCACCGCCCTCACCGGCGGCCCCTCGCCGCTGGAGATCTCCTACGAGGGCGACCTCGCGAACCTCGACACCCGGATGCTGACCTCCACCGTCCTCGCGGGGGTGCTGAACGGCCGCGTGGAGGAGGCCGTCAACGTGGTGAACGCCGCGAGCCTGGCGGCGGAGCGCGGGATCGAGTGGTCGGAGATCGCGATCCCCCGGGCCCGCGACTACACCAATCGCCTGACGGTCCGATCCGGGGACGTGAGCCTGAGCGGGACGACGGTGGGGACCACGAGCCGGCCGCGGCTGGTGTCGGCGTTCGGCGAGGACATCGACATCGAGCTGGCGAAGCACATCGGCCTGTTCCGCTACCTGGACATCCCGGGGCAGATCGGCCGCGTCGGCACGGCCCTGGGCCTGGCGAACATCAACATCGCGTCGATGGCGGTGTCGCGGTCGCGGCGCGAGGGCGGCGCGGTGATGGCGGTGACGGTGGATTCGCCGGTGTCGCCGGACGTCGCGAACGAGATCGCGGCCATCGACGGGTTCGACCGGGTCTGGTTCGTGGACCTGGACGCCGGCTAGCCCCGAGGCCCGGCGTGGACCTGCCGGACTTCGCGCTTGAGCGCTGGTTCGCGCGCTTCGAGTTCGAGGTCCGGTGGAACCTGTGCGCGTCCGACACCGAGCCGGTGTCGCTCCGGGAGCTGCTGGCGCTGGCCGACGACGAGGGTCGGGCGCTGTGGGACGGCCTCGGCCTGGGGTACACCGAGTCGGCGGGGCACCCCCTGCTGCGGGCGGAGATCGCGGCGATGTACGACGGCCTGGAGGCCGACGACGTCCTGGTGTGCGCGGGGGCTGAGGAGGCGGTCTTCGTCCTCTCCGGGGTCCTCGCCGCCCCGGGCGCCCGGGCCGTGACGGTGGTCCCGGCCTACCAGTCGCTCCACGAGGTCGCGCGGGCGGCGGGGGCGGAGGTGATGACGGTTCAATTGGACGACGCGGGTGCCAATTGGACGCTCGACCTCGACCGGTTGCGCGCGGCCGCCGCCCCCGGCGCCCGGGTGGTGGTGGTGAACGCGCCGAACAACCCGACGGGCTGGATGCCCGACGCGGCGGACTTCGCGGAGATCCTGCGGATCGCGGAGGGGGCCGGCGCGGTGCTGGTGAGCGACGAGGTGTACCGCCTGCTGGAGGCGGATCCCGCCGACCGCCTCCCGGCGGGGGCGGAGCTGTCGGAGCGGGCGGTGAGCCTGGGGGTGATGTCGAAGGCGTTCGGTTTGGCGGGGCTGCGGATCGGGTGGATCGCGACCCGCGACCGCGACCTCCTCGCCCGCGCCGCCGGGCGGAAGGACTGGACCACGATCTGCTCGTCAGCGCCGTCGGAGGTCCTGGCGATCATCGCCCTCCGGGCCCGGGAGTCCCTGCTGTCGCGGGCGCGGGCGATCGTGGACGGCAACCGCGCCCTGGCCGAGGCCTTCGCCGCCGCCCACCCCGACGACGTCGAGTGGACGCCGCCCCGCGGCGGCACCACCGCCTTCCCGCGGCTCCTCCGCCACCCCGACGCCGAGGCCTTCGCCCTGGCCCTCGCCCGGGACCACGACGCCCTGATCCTCCCGGGCTCCGCCTTCGGCGCCGACCTGGACCGCTTCCGCCTGGGCCTCGGCCGCCGCGACCTCGCCGCCGGCCTGGACCGCCTCTCCGCCGCCCTCCGGGGCTGAACCGGACCGTCGCCGAGCCGGCCCCGGGCCGCCGGACGGGAGCGTCCCCGAGTCCCACTTGGGACTGACCTCCAGTCCCACTCTGGGCTCCGAAGCGTTCGCCCCGGAAGGGAACGAAACCCCGCCGGGACGGCCCAGGCCGGCACATCGTCGATGCGGACCTCAGCAAACCCTGATCAGAGCCCCATCGTTATCTGACGCAGGTAACTCCAGAGCCCGAGAAACCCGATGGCAACGGGGATCTCAGGACGGTTCCGGCTGTCCTCATGTCCCACTTGGGATTGCCCGGGAGTCCCATTCGTGACCGGACACGGCACGCGGACGGGACGGTCCCGTGACGGTTGGGTGCTGAGTGGGCATGGGCCGGCGCGGGAGGATGCCGTCGTGCCGAAGAGCTTCTACAAAGGGGAGCGGTTGGGGTCGCGGCCGCCGTGCGCGATCTGCATGGGGCGGGGGGAGGGTGAGCGTGCGCGGCTCGTTCTTCCTGGCGGGGTTTCGGTCTGGTTGTGCGCCGCGCATCGGTCCCTGGAGTTCCAGCGGTCACGTGCCGGGCGGGACTTCCACCTCTCGCTTCGCTATGTGTGGGCTGCTGCCGGGTGCTTGACCGCCCGGCGGGAGCGGGCGCTCCGGGTGCACCGGGAGCGGCTGCTTCGGGAGGCCACCGGGCCACCCCCGAGGTCCCGGCCGGGGTCCTACAGCTGGCCGGAGCTTCGCCGGGAGGCGGAGGGGATGTGGGCCCAGGGGGCTCCGCTTCGCCAGGTGATCGACCGGCTCAGGACCCGCGTCGCCCGGGGCGAGGCCCGGCCGCCGTCGCGGACCACGATGTACCGGTGGTTCGGGGAGGCGCGGTGGCGCGCCGGTCCCCGGGACGGCGTGGCGCTGGCGCGGGTCGGCCCCGGGCCCTAGAGTCCCCGCCATGTCGCGGACGGTGCGGGACGTGATGGCGGACGTGAAGGTGACCCTGTCGCCGGGGGACTCCCTGCGCGACGTGGCGAAGGCGCTCGCGTCGGCGCGGACGGGCCTCGGGATCGTGGACGTCGAGGGCGGAGGGGTTATCACAGAGCGCGACGTCCTCCGGGCGATCGCCGGCGGGACCGACCTCGACCGGGCATCCGCGGGGGACCACATGACCGCGCACCCCGTCGCCGTCGCCCCCGACACCCCCCTCGACGACGCCTGCGACCTCATGATCGCCCGCGGGGTCCGGCACCTCCTGGTGAGCGAGGGCGACACCCTCGTCGGCGTGCTGAACATGCGGGACGTCGTGGGCGTCCTCTCCGGCGTGGCGACCCTCGGGTCGGTCCCGCCGGCGCGCGGCTCCTAGGAGCCGTTCGAACCGGGGGGCGCGCCCCCGCTCGGTGCGCGGCCGCCGTTGCGCCGCGCCGACGCGTCGTCGCCCAGCTGATCCGGCCGGGGCTCGCCGACGCCACCGTCCTGCGACTCCGGGTCCCCCGCGCGCAAGGCCCCGGGGATTCCCTTGATGAGCTCCCACGGGTTGCGCTTCAGGTTGAACCGCACGCCGACCGGGGGGTGGGGGCGCGGCGCGCCGCCGCGGGCGTCGTAGATCTCCCGGTACACGCCCTCGATCTGCCCGGCGATCGACGTCCACGCGTAGCGCTCCTCCGTGAGCGCCCGCCCGTGCCGGCCCCACTCCTCCCGCTTCGCCGGGTCGTCCAGCAGCTCCGCGATCCCGGCCGCGAGGCTCCGCGGGTCGTGCGGCGTGTGGAAGCGCCCCGGCATCCCATCGCGGATCACCTGGTTGAACCCGATGTTGTCGGCGCACACCACCGGGGTGCCGCTCGCGAGGGCCTCCAGCAGCACCACGCCGAACGACGCGATCGTGCAGGGCGCGGCGAACACGTCCGCCTCCCGGTACAGGCGCGGGCGCTCCTTGTTCTGCTCGCCGAGCCACTCGATCCGGTCGGCGATGCCGAGCTCCTCGGCGAGCTGGTGACCCTCGTCCCAGCCGGACCCGTTGCCCACCACCTGCACCGTGAACTCCCGGCCCTCGTCCACCAGGATCCGCGTCGCGTCCAGCAGCGTCCGCAGGTCGTTGCGGGGGTCGAGGCGGCCGACGAACAGGATCCGCGGCCGCCCCGGTGGCCGCTCCCCGGCCGGCAGCGGCCGGTACAGCTCCGTGTCGACGCCGTTCGGGATGATCTGGAACGACTGGTCCCGGAAGTACGGCCGCAGCGCCGTGATGCACGCCTCCGACACCACGATCATCCGGTCCGTCCGGTGGACGGTGCTGCGCACGTAGGCGAACAGGTATCGGTAGCCCCAGTGGCCGCCCTCGAAGTACGTGTGGAACGTCCCCACGTTCACGGGGCCCGTCGCGACGCGCAGCGCCCACAGGCAGATGCTGGGGTGCGCCATCCCCTGGGAGTGGACGACGTCCATCCCCTCCAGCGCCTTCGCCACGCGGGCCTTCAGCCCGATCCCGACAGCGCACCGCGCGACCGACCCGTTGCCGCGGACGGGCATCGAGATCCCGAGGCGCACCGTCCGGTAGCCGTGCTCGCGCAGGTTCTCGGCGTCCATCACCCTTGCGCGCCGCCGCAGCTTGAACGGGGCGTTCGCCGTGACGACCGTCACCTCGTGGCCCATCCGGACGAGCTGGAGGCTCAGGTTGTGGACGTGCTCCGGGACGCCGCCCAGCACCGGGTACGCGTACTCCGTGACCATCGCGATCCTCACGCCCGGTGGGGCCTCCAGTCCCACGGCATCGGCAGGCCGCCGCTCAGGCGCCACGCGATCACCAGCCCGATCAGCACCGTCGTCGCGCCGCCGACGCCGTCCAGCCACCAGTGGTTCGCGGTCGCCACGACCACGAACAGCATCCCCGCCGGCCACAGGAACCCGAGCCAGCGCCACGGCGACCCCCGGTTGAGCCAGAAGATCGTGAGGGCGAACAGGAACGAGTAGCCCACGTGCATCGACGGCATCGCGGCGAACTCGTTCCGGAACGGCTGGAACCAGGACAGCGACCCGCCCAGCTCCAGCGACTCCTTCGTGGGGTCGGCCAGGCCGAGGCCCGAGAGCCGCGGGGGGGCGAGGGGGTAGAGCCAGTAGCCCACGACCGCCAGCGCGTTCGTGATCCAGAACCAGTTCCGGAACATCGCGTAGTTCTCGCGCCGCCGGAACCACACCCAGAAGAACATGACCGCGAAGCCGGTGGTGTGGGCGAGCGTGTAGATCCACGTCGTCGTGAACTCCAGCGGCCCGATGCCCTGCACCCAGTGGTGGATGTCGGGCTCCCAGAACGCGCCGAGGGAGCGCTCCAGGTCGACCACGTCGTGGGCGTGCCCCAGGACCCGCTCGAAGTCCTCGGTGGCCACGAGGTCCCGCAGCCACTCGTAGGTGGCCATCAGGACGAAGAAGAGCACCAGCTCGATCCCGATCGGCCATCTGGCCGTCCAGGCGCGGGCGAACGGCGAGGGGCGTGCCGCGACGGTCACGGCGCGCGAGGCTAGCACGGTGGATCGGGCATCCCCGCGGCTTACGTCACCATCCGGAAACGCCGATGCCCTTTGCTATCTTCGGCGCTCGTCGGCCGCCCCTGCCCGCTTTCCGGCGGCACCCTCTCGGAAGGTCTCACTCCCGCATGGGAATCCTGCTCCCGATCTACATCCTGGTCTTCATCGGGCTGATCTACCTCGTCGGCGTGCGCCCGCAGCAGAAACGCCGCAAGGAGCTCCAGGACATCATGTCGCGGCTCCAGCCGGGTGACGAGGTCGTCACCGTCTCCGGCATCTACGGCACCATCACCGAGGTGGAGGACGGCGAGACCGTCCTGCTCGAGGTGGCCGAGGACATCGACATCCGCGTCGCCAAGGGCTCCATCGCCAAGGTCTTGACCTCGTCTGCCGCGACCGCCGAGGCGTCCGCGACCGGCGAGGCCTAGGCCGCCCGCCGCCAGTGAGGCGCCCGCTCTTCCTCATCGCGGTCATCGTCGGCCTCCTGGCCGCGTCGCTGGTCGCCATCGCCGTCCGCCCCGCCGTCCTCGGCCTGGACCTCCAGGGCGGCGTCGAGGTCGTGCTCGAAGGCCGCGCCACCGAGACCAGCCAGGTCACCCCGGAGGCGATCGACCGCTCCGTCGAGATCATCCGGAACCGCGTCGACTCGTTCGGCGTCGCCGAGCCCGAGATCCAGACGCAGGGCAACGACCAGATCGTGGTCGCGCTCCCCGGCGCGGACAACCCGGAGCAGGTCGTCAACGACCTCATCCGGCCCGCCCAGCTGCAGTTCATCAACTTCGAGCGCAACGTCGTCGACCCGACCCCGTCGACGACGCTCTGGGACGCCGTCCAGCTCGCGAAGAAGACGAAGCCCGAGTCGACGCGCGGGCTGCCGACCTACTACGCGTTCGACAAGACGACGCACCAGCCGATCCCGGACATCCCGCCGGCGAACACGATGCAGGACCTGAAGGAGAGCTTCCCGAACGACACGATCCCCGACAACGTCATCGTCGAGACCGTGCCGAAGGGGCTCTTCATCGCGGCGCAGGAGGACCAGCGCCTCCAGACCCGCGACGCCGGCACCCAGACGACCTACCTCGTCTTCCAGAACAACCCGGGGCTCACCGGCGCCGACATCACCGAGGCGCGGGCCACCATCCAGACGGGGGGGCTCGGCAGCCGCCAGCGCGTCGTGACCCTGCAGTTCACGGGCGAGGGCCGCCAGAAGTTCGCCGACATCACCCGCCAGCTCGCCCAGGACGGGGCGCTCCAGAACCAGGACCAGCGGTTCACGATCATCCTGGACGGCACGATCGTCTCGAGCCCGACGGTCAGCTACCAGGACTACCCCAACGGGATCGACGGGCGGAACGGCGCCGAGATCAGCGGGGACTTCTCGCAGAGCGAGGCCGAGACCCTCGCGAAGCAGATCAACTCCGGCGCCCTGCCGATCGACCTCGAGGTCATCAGCCAGAAGCAGGTCTCGGCGACCCTGGGCAAGGAGTCGCTCCGCGAGGGCCTGATCGCCGGGATCGTGGGCCTGGTCTTGGTGATGATCTTCCTGATCGCCTACTACCGCTTCCTGGGCGTCATCGCGGCCCTGGCGCTGCTGGTCTACGGCGCCTTCCTGTACGCGGTGGTGGTGCTGGTGCCCATCACGCTGACGCTGCCGGGCATCGCGGGGATCATCCTCACGATCGGCGTGGCGTCCGACGCCAACGTCGTCATCTTCGAACGCGTGAGAGAGGAGGCGCGGGCCGGCAAGACGCCCCGCGCCGCCGTCCTCGCCGGCTACAAGAAGGGCATCACGGCGATCATCGACGCCAACGTCGTGACGCTGGCGACCGCCCTGATCCTGTTCCTGTTCGCGACCGCGGGCGTGAAGGGCTTCGCCTTCACGCTGTTCGTCGGCACCCTGCTCTCGCTGTTCACGGCGGTCTTCGCCACGCGCGCCGCGTTCAACGTGCTGGCCGAGACCCGCTTCCTGCGCGACGACCGCTACCTGGGGCTCCACCAGCGGGAGATCCGCTGGAAGATGGACTTCGTCGGCAAGTGGAAGCTGTGGATGGCGATCACGATCATCCCGATGATCATCGGGGCGTTCTGGATCGGGATCCACGGCCTCAACCTGGGCCTCGACTTCGAGAGCGGCACGCGGATCACCACCAGCTTCGAGAACCAGCCCTCGGAGCAGCAGGTCCGCGACCTGTTCTCGTCCCTCGGCTACTCCGACGCCAAGATCCAGAGCACCACCGAGCAGATCGACGGGAACGACGTCCAGGGCTTCCAGATGCAGACGCAGACCCTGCAGCCGCCCGAGCAGCGGCAGCTGAAGCGCGCCCTCGACGAGAACTTCGGGGTGGTGGAGGACAGCTACCAGCTGGAGCTGGTCGGCCCGACGTTCGGCAGGCAGATCATCCGGAACGCCATCTGGGCGATCCTGCTCAGCTTCGGGGTGATCGTCATCTACCTGAGCATCCGGTTCGAGTACAAGCTCGCGATCCCGGCCCTGCTCTCGGTCATCCACGACGTCTGGTTGTCGCTCTCCATCTACTCGTTCACCGGGAGGGAGGTGACGAGCGCGACCGTCGCGGCGCTGCTGACCATCCTCGGATATTCGCTCTACGACGTGGTGATCGTGTTCGACCGCATCCGGGAGAACGTCCCGATCATGCGGCGCTCGACGTACCGCGAGATCGTGAACGTGTCGGTGCACGAGACGCTGACGCGGTCGCTCATCACGATGCTGACGACGCTGATCCCGCTGACGGTCCTCTACTTCTTCGGTGGGGACACGCTCAAGGACTTCGCGTTCGCGCTGCTCGTCGGGATCCTGTCCGGCGGCCTGTCCTCGATCGCCATCGCCGCGCCGCTGGCCGCGCTCTGGAAGGAGCGCGAACCGGAGAACAAGCGGCGCAGCAGCAAGATCGAGCGCCGCCGGGCGGCCGCGGTCACCACCGACTCCGACGTGGTCGACAACGAGGCCCTCGCGCGCGCCGAGGCGGCCCTGGACGCCGAGCTCCGCGCCGAGTCGGCCCTGGTGAGCCAGGACGACGAGGACGAGTACGAGGAGTACGAGGAGTACGAGGACGAGGAGGAGCCCGCGCAGCTCGAGGCCGGCTCCGACGAGCCCGAGGAGGAGGAGGAGGAGGCCGAGGCCGAGGAGCCCGAGGCCGAGGAGACCGAGGTCGAGCCCGACGAGGAGCCCGAGCCTGAGCCCGAGGTCGATGCCGACGAGGAGCCGGAGGCCGGGGCTGAGGTCGAGGCCGAGCCGGACGAGGAGCCCGTGGCGGCCGCGGACGGCGGCAACGGCGCCGATGGCCCGGCCGAGGAGGACGCGCAGGAGGTCGAGGCCGCGGGGGCGAAGGAGCCCGGCAACGGGACCCGCAGGGCGCGACCGGACCCCAACCGCCAGCGACGGCACCGTCAGGTGCAGAGGAAACGACGCAGATGACGACAGTACGCGAGGGCCTCGAGCAGGCCGTGCTCCTGTCCATCGGGGCGGCATACCTCACGCGCGAGCGCGCGGAGGCCGCCGCGGCCGAGCTGGTCCGCAAGGGCCAGGCCACCGGCGAGGAGGGCGCCGCGGTCGTCGAGCGCCTGATGGCCCGCGTCCGCGGAGAGGGGAGCCCCGGCGCCATCAACCGGCCGGGCTGGAGGGCGCCGCGGTCGTCGAGCGCCTGATGGCCCGCGTCCGCGGAGAGGGGAGCCCCGGCGCCGGCCTGGTCGGCCGGCTCGAGGGGAGCGTGCAGGGCGTGCTGCGCGAGTTCGGCGTGGTGACCCGGGCCGAGCTCGAGGACGTGCAGCTGCGGCTGATGGAGCTCGAGCACCGCCTCGGGCTCCTCGAGCGCGGCCCGGGGGACGGCTCCGCGAGTTAAAGGGCGGCCCCGGCCGCCCGATACCCAGGGGGACGGGTCCACGCGGGCCCGCGCGCGCCAAACCGGCGCCAGGTGGAACGGAGGCCCCCTGTGCGTAGCCGACTCGTCATCCCCGCGGCCATCCTGGTCGCCGTGGCCTACGTGAAGGGCCGCCAGGACGCGCAGCCGTTCGCGGCCGCCCGTCCCGCCGCGCCGCCGCCGGCGCCTGCCGCACCCGAGCCGACGCCCGAGAGCATCCTGCGCGCCCAGGCCGAGGCCGCCGACGCCTGGGAGATGGGCCTCGAGGAGCTCGCGGAGTCCGACCTCGCCGTCGCCGAGGCCGCCGCGGCCGCGGTGGCGGAGCCCCCCGCCGCCGAGGTGGAGCTCGCCGAGCCGGAGTTCGCCGAGCCGGAGTTCGCCGAGCCGGAGTTCGCCGAGCCGGAGTTCGCCGACGTGGAGTTCGCCGACGCCGCGATCGCCGCGGAGTGGGTCGACCAGCCCCTCGTCGAGGAGCCGGTCGCCGAGGAGCCCGCCGTCGCGCCGCCGGCCCCCGCGCCGCTCTGGATCCCGGGCTTCGAGGCCGCCATGGTGCCGGAGGCCGCGCCGTCGGTCTTCACGCCCCGCGCCCCCGCCTGGGAGCCCGACCCCGTCGCTCTGTCCGAGTGGTCCGGCACGCCGGTGGGCGCCGCCCCGCACGTGGAGGCCTCCGGGCGGTTCGCGCTCGGCGGCTGGGCCGTGCAGGCCGGCCACATGGCGCTCTGCGGCGTCACGTTCCCCGAGCGGATCGCCGGCGACATCCAGGCCGGGCGCATCCGGCTGGTCCCCGACGCGCTCGAGAACGTGTCCGCCAACGGCCTGGTGGTGCTCGGCGACGCGGGCTTCGCGCCGGACGGCGAGGGCTTCACGCTGCTGGTCGCCGCCTCCGCCCCCGGGGCCTTCGCGGTGTCCGGCCGGTACGAGGTGATCGCCGGATCCGCCGGCTGAGCGGCTCCGCGGACGGCGGAACTCAACCATCCGCCGCCGCGGCCGATAGGCACACCAGGCCGCGCTGCGGCCGTCAGCCCGATCGCGGCGCGCTGCCGCAACCCCAAGGAGGCCGCGGGACATGTCCCTGATGAACATCGCCATCATCGGTGGCGTCGTTCTGCTCGTGCTCTTGCTCGTCAAGATGCGACGCGACAAGGGCGACGAGAAGGCGCCGAAGTCCGCGAAGGCGCCGAAGGGCGGGAAGGGCCGCGGCCGCGGCCGGCGGAAGGACCGCAAGGCCCCGCCGGCACCGCCGGAGCCGATGCCGCTCGCGGCCGCCGCCGGGGCGGTGTCCCCGATCGACGAGCCCGAGGCCCCGCAGTGGCCCGAGGAGCTCGGCGAGGACGAGTGGCCGCCCGCGCCCAAGCAGGAGCCCGTCGCCTCCTGGCCGCCCCCGGCCGAGGAGCAGGCCGGGGAGCCGTTCGCCGGCGAGGAGTTCGCCGAGGAGCGGTTCGCCGCCGAGGAGCCTGCCGACGCCCCCGCGCCGGCGCCCGCCCCCGTGGCGGAGGAGCCCGTCCCCGCGCCCGTCGCCGGCCCCTCGTGGCCGGAGGACGAGATCGTGACCGAGCCGGGCTGGCCGCTCCCGGGTGAGGTGGACGGCGGCTGGTCGGGCGGCGCCGAGCAGCCCCTCGCCACCGCCGGCCCCGCGTGGGTCGAGCAGGCCGCCACCGCCGCGCCTGCGGAGGACGTCGAGTGGATCGGCACCGAGGAGGCCGCCGAGGAGATCCCGCAGTGGACCCCGCCGGCCGAGGAGGCGGAGCCCGCCTGGCAGCCGCCCGCCGACGAGGTGCCGGAGTGGGAGGCCGCGCAGCAGGAGGTCCCGGAGTGGGAGGCCGCCGCGGCGTCCGTCGCCGAGGAGCCCGCCGGCGAGCCGACCGCCTGGGAGCCGGGCCCGGACATTCCGTCGTGGGAGCCCCTGGCCGAGGCCGAGCAGCCCACCGGCGAGTTCGCCGTCCCCGCCGTCGAGGCCGTCGAGGCGGTCGAGGAGCCGTCGTTCGACGAGCCCTTGTTCGCGGAGCCCGTCGCCGAGGCCCCGGTCTTCGACGAGCGGGCCTTCGACGAGTCTTCGTTCGACGAGTCTTCGTTCGACGAGTCGTCGTTCGAGGAGCCCGCCTTCGAGGAGCCGGTGTACGACGAGCCGGGCTTCGCGGAGCCGGTCGCCGAGGCCGCCGAGGCGGTCGAGGAGCCGGTGTACGCCGAGCCGGTCTTCGAGGAGCCCGTCGTCGAGGCGCCGGTCTTCGAGGAGCCCGCGGCCGCCGAGCCGTCGTACGACGTCCCGGCGTTCGAGGAGCCGTCGTTCGACGCCGAGCCGGTGGCGTTCGCCGCCGCCGAGGCGCAGGTCGCCGCCGAGGCCGCCCCCATGGTCGAGGAGGAGCCGGCCGGCGAGGCCGTCGCCTGGTGGGACGAGGAGGACCCCGCGGTCCCGGCCGGCCCGCCCGCGGAGGCCGTCTCGGGCCGCTGGGCCCTCGGCGGGTTCGCGGCCCAGCCCGGCCAGCACGCGCTGGGCGGGGTCCAGTTCCGCGAGGAGCTGGCCGAGGCCCCCACCGGCTGGGCGCTGGCCCCGGCTCTGGAGGCCGGTCCCGGCACCCTCGTGCTGGTGATCGACGGCGCCATCAACAGCGACGGCGAGGGCGTCGAGGTCGTGACCGACCCCGGCTTCGCGCCGACGCCGCAGGGCTTCACCGTCCGCGTCGCCGCGACGGCCTCCGGGCCGTTCGCCGCGAGCGGCACGTTCCACGTCGTCTAGCGACTGACACCGGCGTCAGCGTGGCGGCCGCCGCATCCGCGGCGGCTGCTACGTTGGCCCGATGGCCCGTGGCGAACGGCGGCAGAATCTTGCGCGCCTGGGCGAGATCGCCCAGGTCGCGGCACGTCACGGGTTCGGCTACGCCTTCGGTCGCGGCGACGGGTCCGCCGACGAGCTGAATGGCGCGTCGGGCCGCAACCGCGGCCGGCGGATGCGCGAGATGCTCGATGAGCTCGGCCCGACCTTCGTCAAGTTCGGCCAGCTGCTCTCCACGCGGCCCGACGTCGTGCCGCCGGACATCCTGGCGGAGCTGCGCGGCCTCCAGGACGACGCCCACCCCGAGCCGTTCGACCGCATCCGCGGGGTGCTGGAGGCCGAGCTCGGCCTCACCATCGAGCAGATCTTCCTGGAGTTCGACGAGACGCCCATCGCCGCCGCCTCGATCGGGCAGGTGCACCTCGCGCGGCTGCCCGGCGGGCAGGAGGTGGTCGTCAAGATCCAGCGCCCCGACGCGGAGCGCCAGCTCAACGCCGACATCGAGCTGCTGTACCAGGTGGCCCGTGTCGCGGCGGAGCGCGTGCGGCGGCTCCAGTTCATCGACCTGGTGGGCACGGTCGACGAGTTCGCCCGCACGGTCCGGCGCGAGCTTGACTACGGCATCGAGGCGCGCAACGCCGAGGTCTTCCGCCGCGACTTCGCCGGCGACGACCGAGTGGAAGTGCCGAAGATCTACTGGCGCTACAGCACGTCCCGGGTGCTCACGATGGAGCGGGTGGAGGGGACGGTGCTCGGGAGGCTCGACCTCGGGTCGTGGTCGCCCGACGACCGGCGCCGGCTCGGCAACCGGATCACCGAGACGTGGATGCAGATGGTGTTCGAGCACGGCTTCTTCCACGCCGACCCGCACCCGGCCAACATCCTGGTGCGCGGCCCCGACCAGATCAGCCTGGTCGACTTCGGGATGACCGAGCAGCTCACCGAGCGCGACCGCGAGGCGGCGGTGCGGCTGCTGCTGGACATCCTCAACCAGGACTCCGAGCGCTTGCCGCGGCGCCTGCGCGCTCTGGGCGTGCGGTACCCGCGGCAGATGGAGGAGGAGCTGAGCGACCGGCTCGCGGTGATCGTGCAGCGCTACTCGGCGTCGGCGATCGGCGACATCGACGCGCGCGAGGTGCTGCGCGAGATCTTCCAGACGATCTACAGCCTCGACATCACGCTGCCGGCGCGGTGGGTCATGCTCGACAAGACGGTCGCGACGCTCGCGGGTGTGGTGCTCGAGATCTACCCGGACCTCAACGTCTTCGAGGTCGCGCGGCCCTACGCGATCCGCACGGCGACGCAGCGCTATCGGCCCGACCGGATCGCCGACCGCGTGCGGGTCGACATCGGCCGATACGCCGAGGCCTTCCTGGAATACCCCTTCCAGATCTCGGAGCTGCTCGACGAGTTCAAGGACGGGGAGATCGAGATCACCGTCCGGCCCGAGGGGTTCAAGGAGGCGGTGGAGAAGGCCCAGGCCAGCGCCAACCGGCTCGTGCTGGCCCTCGTCGCGTCGGCGCTGATCCTGGGCTCGGCGGTCATCGCCGTGTTCGCGAACTCGACGAACATCGCCGGCCTGTCGCTGATCGCGATCCCGAGCGCCATCCTGGCGCTCGTCATCGTCGTCTGGCTCTGCATCGGCATCTTCCGCTCGGGCCGCTGGTGAGCTGGCGCGCCCGCCGGGTCGCGTTCGCGGAGGTCGCGGCCCTCCAGGAGGCGCTGGACATCCCGGAGCCGGTGGCGTGGGTGCTCGTCCGCCGGGGGCTCGCCGACCCGGCGGCCGCGCGCGAGTTCATGGCGTCCGACGGGCCGCTCGCGCCGCCCGAGGCGCTGCCGGGGATCGCCGAGGCGGCCGACCGCCTGGTGCGGGCGATCCGCCAGGGGGAGCGGATCGCGGTGCATGGCGACTACGACTGCGACGGCATCTGCTCCACGGCGATCCTGGTGCGGGCGCTCCGGGCGCGGGGCGCCGACGTGGTGCCGTTCCTTCCGAGCCGCTTCACCGAGGGCTACGGGGTGGCCGACGCGACGGTCGACCTGCTCGCCGAGCGCGGCGCGCGGGTGCTGGCGTGCGTGGACTGCGGCACGTCGGCGATCACCGCGCTCACGCGCGCCGTCGATCTCGGCATCGACCCGATCGTGCTGGACCACCACCTCGCGGGCGGCCACCGGCCGCCGGGGATCCTGGCCAACCCGGCGCTGGGGCGCCCCGCCGACGACCTGCCCGCCGCGGCCGGCGTGGTGCACATGGTGGTGCGGGCGCTCGCCGACCGCCTCGACGGCGGGACCCTGCAGCTCGACGCCGACGAGGGGATCGACCTGGTCGCGCTGGCGACCGTCGCCGACGCGGTCCCGCTCCTCGGCGACAACCGCCGCCGCGTCGCGCAGGGCCTCAAGGTCATGCGCGAGGCGCCGCGGCCGGGCATCGCGGCGCTGTGCGCGGCCGCCGAGCTTGAGCCGCGGCTCATCTCCGCCCGCTCGCTGGGGTTCACGCTGGCGCCGGCGATCAACGCCGCGGGGCGGCTGGCCCACCCGGAGCGGGCGCTGGAGCTGCTGCTGGCCGACGACCGGGAGACGGCCGACCCGATCGGCGCGGAGCTGTGGGAGCTCAACGCGGAGCGCCGCGAGGTGGAGCGGGAGATCACCGAGCAGGCGATCGCCCAGTTCGAGGCCGAGCCGGACGAGATCCGCTCGTCCGGGATCGTCGTGGCGGCGGGCGACGGCTGGCACGAGGGCGTCGTCGGGATCGTCGCGTCGCGGCTGGTGGAGCGCTTCGAGCGGCCGGCGATCGTCATCTCGCGGCAGGGCGACTCGGCGAAGGGATCGGGGCGCAGCCTCGCCGGCGTCGACCTGCATTCGCTGGTGGGCGCGGCGTCGTCGACGCTCACCCGGTGGGGCGGCCACCCCGGGGCGGTGGGACTGGAGCTGCCCGCCGACCGGATCGCCCGCTTCCGCGAGGAGCTGATGCTGGCCGCCGAGGGTGCCCGCGCGGCGATCGCCCGCGCCCAGGTGCGGACGGTGGACGCGGTGGTGGGCGCGCGCGACCTCACCCTGCAGACGGCGGAGGCGCTCGAGGGTCTCGCCCCGTTCGGGCGCGGCAACCCGCCGGTGCGGCTGGTGCTCCCGGGCGCCGAGCTGGAGTCGCCGACGCGGGTGGGGCAGGGGAGGCACCTCCAGGTGCGGCTGCGGTCGGGCGGCGTCAACGCGCGCGCGATCGGGTTCCGGATGGGCGAGAAGGCGGCGGGCATCGCGCTCGACGAGCGCCACGACGCGCTCATCTCGCTGGAGATCGAGCGCTGGCAGGGGCTGGTGGGCCCGCGCGTCGCGGTGGACGCCCTCCAGGCGATCCCGGAGCGGGACGTCCTGCCGGGCGGCTGCGCCCAGCCGTGCGACATCGCGTGCCCCGACCGGGTCGGCGGCGACGACCTGCGGGCGCTGGTGCTCGACGGCGACGACCCCGCGTCGCTCGCCGGCCCCCCGCCGCCGGCCGCGGAGGCGCCCGCGGGGGTGCGCGACCGGCGGGGGCAGGGTGCGTCGCTCGCGGTGCTCGCATCGCTGGCGGGGGCCGACCGGGGGGTGGTGGCGGTGGTGGCCGACGTGGCGCGGCGCCGGGGGGCGCTGGAGACGGCCCTGGAGCCGGGGCGCCTGGGCCTGGAGGTGGCGGTGCTGGCCGGCGGCCGGTGCGACCCGGGGGCGATGGCGGCCCGGATCGCGCTGGCGCGGGGGGTGCGGGCGCTCCTGATGATCGACTATGCGAGGCTGGCGGAGGTGGAGCCCCCGGAGGGGATGCACCTGGTGCTGGTCGACCCGCCGGCGTCGGCGGAGGACGCGGCCTGGGCGGCCGCCCGGGCGGCGGGGCGGTGGCTGCACCTCACGTGGGGCGAGCCGGAGACGGAGCTCGCGCTGGCGGTGGCGGAGGAGGAGTGGGAGCTCCGCCCGACGGCCGCGGCGATCTGGACGGGGCTGCGGGACGGCGTCCATCGCCCGTGGAGTCCGGACCTGGAGCGGGTGCTCCTGGGCGACGGCCCGGCGATCCGCCGTCCCCGCGTCGCCGCCAGGGCGCTGCGGGTGCTGGCGGAGGTCGGCCTGGTGGAGATCGGCCCGGACGGCGTCCGCGCCGCCGCCGACCCCGCCCGCCGCCAGCTGACCGAGTCCGCCCTCTACCGCGCCTGCCGGGAGCGCCTCACCGAGTCCCGCGCCCACCTCTCCCGCGCCCAGACGCTCGACCTCCTCGCCCGCCCCGAGGTCCCCGAGAGGGTCCTGGCGGGCTGACCCGCGCGCCCGGGCCGGTCCGGCCGGAGGGCCATGGGTCTCCGGCCGGAAACAGCGGTACAGTCACCACATGTCGAAGGACCTCGCAGACCTGGGTCTGGGGCTCGCGCCCGCCGTCCCGGAGCTCGACGACCTCATCACCGAGGTCGCCGCGCACCACCCGGACGTCGACCGCGACATGATCCGCCGCGCCTACGCGTACGCCGACGAGGCGCACCGCGCCCAGCTGCGCGACAGCGGCGAGCCGTTCATCACGCACCCCCTGGGCTGCGCGCGGATCTGCGCGGGGCTGGGGCTCGACGGCACCGCCGTCGTCGCCGCGCTGCTGCACGACACCGTCGAGGACACCGGCGCCACGCTGGAGGACATCCAGGCGCAGTTCGGCGAGGAGGTCGCGCTGCTCGTCGACGGGGTCACCAAGCTCTCCAAGATCCACTTCGAGAGCAAGGAGGCCCACCAGGCCGAGAACTACCGCAAGCTGATCGTCTCGATGTCGAGCGACATCCGCGTGCTGGTGGTCAAGCTCGCCGACCGCCTCCACAACATGCGGACGCTCGCCTACATGACGAAGCCGAAGCAGATCCAGAAGGCCAAGGAGACCCTCGAGGTGTACGCGCCCCTCGCGCACCGCCTCGGGATCCACTCGCTCAAGTGGGAGCTCGAGGACCTCGCCTTCGCGACGCTGCACCCCAAGCGGTTCAGCGAGATCCAGCAGATGGTCAACCAGCGGCGGCCCGACCGCGAGGCCTTCATCGAGGAGGCCGGCCAGATCCTCCACGAGCAGCTGGCCGCCGTCGGGATCACCGGCGTCGAGATCACCGGGCGCGCCAAGCACTTCTATTCGATCTACGACAAGATGACCCGGAAGGACAAGGAGTTCAACGAGATCTACGACCTCACCGCCATGCGGGTGCTCGTGGACTCGGTGAAGGACTGCTACGGGGCCGTCGGCATCATCCACAGCCTCTGGAAGCCCCTGCCCGGGCGCTTCAAGGACTACATCGCGATGCCCAAGCTCAACATGTACCAGTCGCTCCACACGACGGTCATCGGGCCCGAGGGCAAGCCGCTCGAGATCCAGATCCGCACCTACGCGATGCACGCCACCGCCGAGTACGGGGTCGCCGCGCACTGGCTCTATAAGGAGGGCCGCGCCGACCAGCCGGCGTGGGTGTCGCGGATGATGGACTGGCAGCGCGAGACGCACGATCCCGGCGAGTTCCTCGAGGCGCTCCGCTCCGACCTCTACAACGACGAGGTCTACGTCTTCACGCCGAAGGGCGAGGTCCGCGACCTGCCGGCCGGCGCGACGCCGCTCGACTTCGCGTACGACGTCCACACCGACGTCGGCCACCGCTGCGTGGGCGCGAAGGTCAACGGCCGCATCGTGCCGCTCACCTACACGCTCCAGTCCGGCGACTTCGTCGAGATCCTCACCTCCAAGGCGCCACGGGCCCCGTCGCGCGACTGGCTCCAGCTGGTCACCACCACCAAGGCGCGCTCCAAGATCAGCCAGTTCTTCCGGCGCGAGCGCCGCGAGGACGCCGAGCACCGCGGCCGCGAGCTGCTCCAGGACAGCCTGCGCAAGGCCGGCCTGCCCAGCCAGCGCGTCGCCGGGTCGCCGCTGCTCCTGGAGGTCATCCAGGAGATGGGCTTCAAGAAGGCCGACGAGTTCTACATCTCGCTCGGCCTCCAGAAGACGTCCGTCCAGGTCGTGGTCAACAAGATCCTCCACCGGCTGAAGGCCGGGCAGGCCGTGGCCGAGGAGGCCCCGCCCGGCCCCGCGTCGCGCGGCCGCAAGACGTCGTCGGCCACCGCCTCCAGCGACCTCGGCATCGAGATCGACGGCCTCGCGGACGTGCTGGTGCGCCTCGCCAAGTGCTGCAAGCCCGTACCGGGCGACCCGATCCTGGGCTACATCTCCCTGGGCCGCGGCATCACGATCCACCGCGAGGACTGCCCCAACGCGAAGGCCCTCCAGAAGAACCCCGAGCGGTTCACCCCGGTGTCGTGGAGCGGGGCGAACCAGCAGAGCTTTCGGGTGGAGATCGCCATCGACGCCTGGGACCGTGTCCGGCTCCTCGAGGACCTCTCCCGGGCCTTCGCCGAGGCGGGGGTGAACATCATCTCGGCCAACTGCACGATGGAGGACGGGATGGTCCACGACCGCTTCACCGTGGACGTCGGCGACGTGGAGACGCTCAAGTCCTGCATCGGCAGCCTGCGCCAGGTGGAGTCGGTCTTCGACGCGTACCGGGTGACGCCGGGCAGCTGAATCCGGGACGCTCCGCCCCGCCCGGATGACGGGGTGCCCTCCGGGGCAACTGCTACCGTCCCGCGCCGATGGAATGGCTCGATCTCGTGGTGCCCTCCGCGGCCATCCTCGCCCTCTTCGGCGTGGTCGCGCTGGTCTATGTGGCGATCCGCCAGGGGCGCATCATCCGCCGTCTGGAGCAGCGTCTCGCCGACCGCGGCGAGGCCTCGATGGAGGCCCCGCTCCAGCGGATCGCGGAGCTCCAGGCCCGCGAGGCGGTGTCCTCCGGGCGCCCCGCCTACAGCGCCCAGCTCCGCACCGCGGGCATCGTCGCCCTCGGCGCCCTGGCCCTGCTGCTGGCGATCGGGGGCATCTGGTACCTGTTCGTCCGCGACGACGGCGGGAGCTCCGCCTCCGGCGACACCCCAGCGATGACGACCACGGTCAACCGGACCACCGCGAACCCGCCCAAGCCGGTCGACCAGACGATCGTCCCCGACAACGTCCCCCCCATCACGGACAAGTCGATCTACACCGTCCAGGTCTTCAACGCGAGCGGCGTGCCCGGCGCCGCGGGCGACGTCATCGCGCCGCGCCTCCAGGGCGAGGGGTGGAACGTGCCGCCCGCCGCGAACGAGCCGAACGGCGAGACCGGCCGGCGGGAGTCGGTGGTCATGTACACGCGCGGCAAGCGCAACGTCGCCTGGAACGTGGCGAAGGACCTCGACATCAAGCGGGCGCCGCCGGTCGACGGGTACACCTCCGACCAGTACGGCGACGCCGACGTCATCGTGCTCGTCGGCACCGACATCGCCAACGGCGGGGCGACGCCGACGCCCTAGGGCGCTCCGTGCCCCCCGCCGCCGGGGGTCTCGATGCCCAGCAGGTCGCCGGCGCGGAGCGTGCCGCGCCACTTGGCCGGAAGCGCCTCCCCGTTGAGGGTCGTTCGCCCGTGGGCCCCGTCGGCGCCGCCGTCGCGCCCGGCCGGCCCGTGGGCGCGCCGCTCGGCGATGACCGAGGCCTCGGCGTCCACCAGCACCCGGACCGCGCGCTCCACCCCGTCGCCCCCGCGGTGGGCGCCCGCGCCCCCGGAGCCGCGCCGCAGCCGGTACGCCTCCACGCGCAGCGGATAGGCGGTCTCCAGGGCCTCCACCGGCGTGTTGAGGGTGTTGCTCATCGCCACGTGCACTCCGGAGGGGCCGTCGGCGCCGGGTGACGCGCCCTGCCCGCCGCCGAGCGTCTCGTAGTACGTGAAGCCCGCCCCGCCGATCGTCAGGTTGTTCATGGTGCCCTGACCCTGCGCCGGCACCGGGATCGCCGCGCCCAGCGCGGAGAACACGGCGTCCACGATCCGGCTCGAGGTCTCCACGTTCCCGCCCGCAACGGCCGCCGGGGGCGTCGCGTTGACGAGCGTCCCCTCCGGCGCCACCACCGTCACCGGCGCGAAGGCCCCCGCCGAGGCGGGGATGTCCGGGTCGGTCACGCAGCGCACCACGAAGAACACCGCCGAGCGGGTGACCGCGGGCGGGCAGTTGCAGTTGCCGGGCCCGGTGGGGTCGGTCCCCGTGAAGTCGACCGTCATCTCGTCGCCGGCGATCGTCACCGCCACCCGGATCCACAGCGGGTCGGCGGTCACGCCGTCGCCCTCCAGCGCCTCCTCGGCGCGGTACGTCCCGTCCGGCATCTCCGCGATCGCCGCCCGGGTGCGCCGCTCGGCGTAGTCGAGCAGGTCGGCGAACGCCTCCCGCACCCGGGCGGCGCCGTGGCGCTCGGCCACCTCGCCCAGGCGCCGCTCCGCCAGGCGGTGGGCGGCGAGCTGTGCGCGCAGGTCGCCCTCGCGCTCGCCGGGGGTCCGGGTGTTGGCCAGCAGCAGGTCGAGCACGTCGCGGAGCGGCTCGCCCTCGCGCACGAGGCGGACCGGCGGGATGACCAGGCCCTCCTGCAGCAGCTCCCGCGACCCGGCGGGCATGCTGCCCGGCGCCATCCCGCCCACGTCGGCGTGGTGGGCGCGGGTGACGGCGTACGCGGCGGGCTCGTCGCCGTCGAGCGCGATCGGGTTGATCATCGTGAGGTCGGGCAGGTGGGTGCCGCCGCGGTACGGGTCGTTGACCACCCACACCTCCCCGGGTACCGCGCCCCGCTCCCGCACGGCCTCCACCGCCTCCGGCATCGCCCCCAGGTGGACGGGGATCGACGCCGACTGCACCACCATCCGCCCCGCGGCGTCGAAGATGGCGGTGCTGCAGTCGCGCCGCTCCTTGATGTTGGGGCTGAAGGCGCTGCGCACCAGCGCGGCCTCCATCTCCTCGGCGACGGCGCGCAGCGCGTTGGCCATCACCTGGAGCGTCACCGGGTCGAGCGTCAATTGGCGCTCCGGGTCGACGTCAATTGCCGCGCTCCATCACGATCACGCCGCGGCTGTCGGTGCGGGCCGTCCAGCCGTCGCCCACCCAGCAGGTGGCGCCCTCCATCGGCAGCACGGCGGGACCTCGGACGGCGTCGCCGGCGGCCTCGTCGGCGATCTCCGGGTCCTCGCCGGGCCGCTCCGCCGCCAGGCGCAGCGTGACGGCCTCCACCGCCCGCCCGGGGTCGGCGTCGCCGAAGCGCTCGCGGTGCGCGCCGTGGAACGTCGCGGCGAGGTCGGCCTCCGGGGCCTCGGGATCCCAGGGGACGGTGAGGGAATGGCTCTGGCCCGCGTAGCGCACGTCCACCGACGCCGAGAGGGTCGCGTCCGGCATCTCGCCCAGCAGCCGCTCGCGCAGCGGCGCCAGCAGGCCGGCAAGGTCGGCGTCCCCGTCGACCGGCGCCAGGACGGTCTGCACCTCGTCGCGCCGCTCGCCCGCGATCACCAGGCCCAGCGCCGCGAGGACGCCCGCCGCGGGGGGCGCCAGCACGCGGCTGATGCCGAGCTCGTCGGCCACCGGGCACGCGTGCAGGGGCCCGGCGCCGCCGAACGCGATGAGCACCGCCTCCCGCGGGTCCTCGCCCCGCTCCACGCTCACGCGACGCAGAGCCCGCACCATCTCCTGGACCGCGACGGTCACGATGCCCTCGGCGCACTCCTCGAGCCCCAGGCCCAGGCGCTCCGCGAGGTCGCCGACCACTGCGGCGGCGGCGTCGCCGTCCAGCTCCACGCCCCCGGAGAGCGGCCGGTCGGCGGGCAGGCGCCCCAGCACCACGTTCGCGTCGGTCACGGTGGGCTCGGTGCCGCCATGGCCGTACGCCGCCGGGCCGGGCCGCGCGCCCGCGGAGTGGGGCCCCACGCGCAGGGCGCCGCCCGAGTCCATCCACGCGATGCTGCCGCCGCCCGCCGACACCGTCGCAACGTCCAGCATCGGCAGGTGCAGCGGGTGGCCGGCGATCTCGGTGCTGCTGGTGCGGGCAGGGGCGCCGTCGCGGACGAGGGCGACGTCGCACGACGTGCCCCCCATGTCGAAGGTCAGCGCCAGCCGCGCGTCCTGCTCGGCCGCCAGGCGGGCCGCGCCGATGACGCCGCCGGCGGGACCGCTCAGGACCGTCCATGCGGCATGCTCGGCCGAGTCGGCGATCGGCAGCACGCCGCCGCTCGACTGCATGATCGCCGGGGCCGGCAGCCCCGCCTCGGACGCCCGCCCCGCCAGCCGGCCGAGGTACCGGCGCAGCAGCGGGGTCAGGTACGCGTCGACCGCCGTGGTCGAGATGCGCTCGTACTCCCGGATCTCCGGCAGCACCTCGCTCGACACGCTCACGTGCACGTCCGGCAGCGCCTCCCGCAGCGCCGCCGCCACCGCGGCCTCGTGCGCCGGGTGCGCGAAGGAGAAGAGCAGGCCGACCGCCACCGCCTCCGCCTCGTCGGCCCGGATCGCCTCGATCAAATGAACGAGCGCGTCGGGTTCAATTGAACGGAGGACACCCTCGGGGCCGCACCGCTCCGCCACCTCGTGGACCCGGTCGTGGGGCACCAGGGGCGGGGGGTGGTGGGCGTCGAGGCGGTACAGGTGGGCGCGGGTCTGGCGCCGCAGCTCCAGGACGTCCCCGAAGCCCTCCGTGGCGACCAGGCTGGTGCGGGCGCCCTTGCCCTCCAGCAGGGCGTTGGTGCCGACGGTCATGCCGTGCGCGAAGCGACCCACGTCGGCGGGTGCCAGGCCGGCGCGCGCCAGCACGGCCATGACGGCGGCGACGACGCCGTCGCTCTGGTCGTCCGGCGTCGTGGGGACCTTCGCGGTCACCAGGCGGCCGCCGTGGACCACGGCCGCGTCGGTGAACGTGCCGCCCACGTCGACGCCGACCAGGGCGCCTCCGGTGGTGGTGGCGGCCGCATCTATCATCGCGCGCGACCTTATCCGAGGAGGTCCCCCGTCCCACCCGTCGCGATCGCGCTCGCCGTCACCGCCGCCGCCGTCCCCGGCGGCCTGCTGACCTCGGCGCCGCTCACCCTGTCGCCCGGCCCGCCGAACGGCGACCTGTCGGCCGGGCTCGCGGGCTGGACCGTCCAGGGCCGTGAGGACCCGACGCCGCTGCCCGCCGGTCGCGGGGTGCTGGTGCGCGGCGACGTCACCCTGGTGTCACCGCCCGTCACCGTCCCGGCGGGCGCCCAGGTGCTGCGCCTCGCGCTGCGGGCGCCCGGCGGGGGCGGCCTGGTGCTGGTGAGCGCCCGCCCCGAGTCCGGGGCCCCCGACGTCGCGCTCGGCACGCTGGAGCCCGGCGCCCGGCGGGCCGCGCTCGCGCTGCCCCTGCCGCCGTCGCTCGCGGGGCAGGCGGTGCGGGTGGTCATCGACCCGGTGCCCGCGCTCGGCACGTCCCTCGAGGTCCACCGCGTCGGGCCGCTGGTGGCGCCCATCCCCGGCTGGACCGTCGATCGCGGCCTGCTGGACGTGGCCGGCCCACGGGGCCGGCGCACCGTGCGGGTGGCCGACGCGCCCCTGCGGCTCACCGCCCCCGCGTACCGTCCGCCCGCCGCCGCGCGTGCGCTCCTGGTCGACGTCCGCGGCGACGGGACGCTCCGCACGCGCGCCGGGGGGCCGAGCCGCCTGGCCCGCGCCACGGACCGCTGGCGGACCGTCCGCGTTCCGCTGCGCCCCCGCGCCGGCGCGGTGCGCCTGACGCTCACCGCCACGCCCGGCCCGGGGGGCCTCCAGCTCCGGCGCCTCGGGGTGGTCGAGCGCTCTCGGGCCGCGCGGTAGACCGTCGGCCGCACGTCCGCCGACTGCGATGACGGGGCCGCGCGCCTGTCATGCCCACTGGCCGGTCGCGGGACGCACCGACCAGGTCCAATCGAGACCTGCGGGTCCCAACTGGAGCGGGCCCGGCGAGCCTTGAGCCGGCCGCGTGTCGGCCCTCGAACCCCTCAGTGAAGGGTGAGACGACGGCGCAGCCGGAGTCCGCCGTGGCCCCACTTGAGACTCCGCGTTCGCAGTTGGAACGGACGGAGAGCGGCGATCGAGCCGCCTCCGGTGCCCGAACGCCCTCATTGAAGGGGTGAAGCGATGGCGCAGCAAGGCCGGTCAGCGGGCCGCGGCGACCGTCCTGCTCGGTCCCCCGGGCGGCATACCGCACGGCCGGAGTGGTCGAGCGGCCTAGAAGTCCTGGACGGTCGGGCGGATCAGGATCTCGTTGACGTCCACGTGGGGCGGCTGGTCCATCGCGAACAGCACCGCCCGCGCGACGTCGTCGGCGGTGAGCTGCTCGCCGCCCACCGGCTCGTCGTAGAACGGCGTCTCGACCGTCCCGGGGGAGACGAGGGTGACGCGGACGCCGGTGCCGTTCAGTTCCTGGCGCGCCGCCTCCGCCATCGCGGTGACCGCCCACTTGGTGGCGCCGTAGACCGACCCCGGCGGGACCTTCCGGCCCGCGACGGAGCCCATCAGGAACAGGTGGCCGCGCCGCTCGCGGAGCTGGTCGAACGTGGCCCGCACCGTGATCGCCGCCCCGTAGACGTTGGTGAGGACCATCGAGCGCCAGTGCTCCGGGCTCTCGGCCTGGAAGCCCCGCTTGGCGCCGAAGCCGGCATTCGCCACGACCACGTCGATGCCGCCGAACGTCGCGACCGCCGCGTCGGCGAGCGCCCGCACCTGGTCCCACTCGGTCACGTCGCACGGCACGGCCAGCGCCCGGTCCGGACCGCCGAGGTCCGCGGCGACCGCCTCGATGCGGTCCGCCGACCGGGCCGCGAGCACGACGCGGTGACCGGCGGCGGCGGCGGCGCGCGCGACGGCCTCGCCGATGCCGCTCGACGCCCCGGTGACCAGCACCACGCGGCCGTCGCGCGCCATCAGCCGTCCAGGTGGCGCGCGTACGCGCCGGGGTAGGCGCCCCGCAGCGACGCGGCCCGCGAGATCGCGGCGTCCCGGTCGGCGAAGACCCCGGAGAAGAGGACCCAGTAGCCCGGCCGCAGGTCGGCGAAGTCGTCGGACGGCAGCACCCCCGCCTGCTCGCCCTGGTCGATCAGCTCGCGCTTGGCGACGCGGGCGTCGCTCTCGCTGCGGACGGACGAGAGGATGGCCGTCCACGCCGAGCGGCCGGGCGGCCAGTCCGAGGCGCCGCTCGCAGGGGGCGACTCGTCGGTCGTCGTCGCCGGCGGCTTCGCGGTCGTCGTGGGCTCGCTGCTGGTCGTCGGCTCCGTGGGCGTCGTCGGCGTCGTGGGCGCCGTGCCCGGGCCGGTGACGGTGTCGAAGCCGGTCTGGGTGGCCGGCGGGATGTCGGTGACGGGCGGCGGCACGGTGCCCAGGCTGGTGTCGGGCGGGAGCGTCCCGATGGTGGGCGCCGTCTCGGGCGGCAGCGGGACGGTCCCGGGGATGAGCGGCGTCGTGGGGGTGGTGACGGTGCCCGAGCCGCCCCCGCCGTCGTCATCGGCGACCGCGTACGCCAGGGCGCCGGCCCCGAGGCCCAGGATCGCGACGGCGCCGGCCAGCGCCGCCATGCCCTTGCGGCTGCGTCGCAGCCTCGGGGCGAGGGGGGTGGGGGAGCCGCACTCCAGGCAGTACGTCTGGTCGGCGTCGAGCTCGGCGCCGCAGACCTCGCAGCGGGGCGGGCCCGTCTCCTCGGGCGGCGCCTCCGGAGGCCCGTCGCCGCCCTCCCCGCCGGTGTCGCCGGGCTGCGGGGTCGCGAACCACTTGTCGGCGCCCTCCCAGCCGGTGCGCTTCTCCTCGGTCACTCGGGAGCCGGGGGCATCGGGATGGCCGCGGTGGGCTGCTCGTCGCCGACGGTGTCCGGCACCAGGCGCGTGCCGCACTGCCAGCAGAAGCGCGCCTCGCCCCGGAACGGGGTGCGGCACACGAGGCAGCAGCCGACGGACGGGTCGGCGGGCGTCCGGACGCGGCGCTCCTTGCGCTCCTTCTCCACGTCGCTCAGCCGGGCGTCGATGTCGCGCACCGCGTCGTCGATCTGGGCGACCTGCCCGGCCCGCAGGCGCATGACCTCGTCCGACAGGCGGTCGCGCCGGTACAGCTCGAAGGCCAGCCCGCCCAGGTGGTAGACGGTCTCCTCCCGCTCCTTCAGCAGCTGCTCCCGCCGGCGCCGCAGCTGCCGGGGGCCCTCCTGCCGGGGCTCCTGCGGCGCTGCGACCACCTCCGTGGGCTGCCCCTCCTCGGCCGGGGCCGCCGCACCGTCCGCCGCGGGCGCGGCGCCGTCGGCCGGCGTGGGCGTCTCCGCGGTCGCCGGTTCGGCCCGCCGGCGAAGCCAGCGCCGGCGCGGGGTGTCGTCGGCGGGGGGAGGAGCGGTGCTCATGAGTGCGTGTGGGCCATCGTAACGAGCGCCTCGGAGCGCGCCCGTAACCGTGTGGTGCGTGCCGCGTCCTGGCCGCGTCCTATCCTGGGAGCATGCGCACGGACGCCGCCCCGGACCCCGCCTGGTCGAGCGCGCCCTTCGGCGACGCGCTCCGGGCCGCGATGCAGGCCCGCGGCATGAGCTTCCGCGAGCTGGAGAGCCGCTGCCTGGTGCCCGTGGGCAACCTCCACGACCACGTCAGCGGCAAGCGCGGCGTCCCCGGCGACGACCTGATGCGGCGCATCGCCGCCGGGGTCGGCGTCGAGCCCGCGTACTTCCGCGAGTGGCGGGAGCGGCGGCTGGTGGAGGCCCTGCGCGAGGCGCCGGAGGTGGAGCTGCGGCTGTCGCGCCTCGTGGCGGACGGGCGGCTCCGGGGGGGGGGCCCGCCGCAGGTTTGACGACCCGCTTCCGGCGTCGATATCATCGCCGACGCATCGAGAGCGGTGGAGGGACTGGCCCTGTGAAGCCGCGGCAACCAGCGCAGACGCGCCAGGTGCCAAATCCGCCAGGTTCGACCTGGGAGATGCGAGCAAGCGGATGGAGCCCTCCGACGCCCTCGCCAGCCTCCCGGCAGAAGGGCGTTTTTTCGTGGAGCGACGGCATCGGGAGGAGTGGTGAGCGAGTACACGACAGCGGCGAGCGCGCTCCGATGTAAGGAGTGCCTCCGCACCGGTGAGCTGACCGCGGCGTACGTCTGCGAGTACTGCTTCGGGCCGCTCGAGGTGCTCTACGACATGGAGGAGGTGGCGTCGCGCGTGTCCCGCGAGCGCATCGCCGCCGGCCCCCAGTCCCTGTGGCGGTACCGCGACTTCCTGCCCTGCGCGCCCGCCGACCCGAACGCCGGCCTGCCGACCGGCATGACGCCGCTGGTGAAGGCGCCGCGGCTGGCCGAGGCGCTGGGCCTGCGGGACGTCTGGGTGAAGAACGACACGGCCAACCCGACGCACTCCTTCAAGGACCGCGTCGTGTCGGTGGCGCTCGAGAAGGCGAAGCAGCTCGGCTACCAGGTGGTGGCCTGCGCCTCGACCGGCAACCTCGCCAACTCGGTGGCGGCCCACGCCTCGGCGCACGGCCTGGAGAGCTACGTTTTCGTGCCCGCCGACCTGGAGGAGCAGAAGATCGTCGCCACCGCCGTCTACGGCACGACGCTCCTCGCCGTGGAGGGCAACTACGACGACGTCAACCGCCTCTGCATGGAGATCGCCAGCGACCGCCCCTGGGCGTTCGTGAACGTCAACGTGCGGCCCTACTACAGCGAGGGCTCCAAGACCCTGGCGTACGAGGTGGCGGAGCAGCTCGGCTGGACCCTGCCGGACCGCTGCATCGTCCCGATCGCCTCCGGGTCGCTCTACACCAAGGTCAACCGCGGCTTCCGCGACCTGATCGAGACCGGCCTGGTCGAGGGCACGGCGCCCGTGATGAACGGCGCCCAGGCCCTCGGGTGCGGCCCCGTCGCCGCCGCGTGGGACGCGAAGCTGGACTTCGTCTCGCCCGTGAAGCCCGACACGATCGCCAAGAGCCTCGCCATCGGGAACCCGGCCGACGGGCTGTTCGCCCTCGACGTCGCCCGCCAGACGGGCGGCGCCGTGACCGCCGTCACGGAGGAGGAGATCGTCGACGGCATCGAGCTGCTCGCCCGGACGACCGGCATCTTCACCGAGACCGCGGGCGGCGTGACCACCGCGACGCTCACCAAGCTCGCCCGCGCCGGCGCCATCGACCCCGACGAGCGGGTCGTCGTGTACATCACCGGGGACGGCCTCAAGACCCTCGACGCGGTGGCGTCGCGGGTGGAGCGCCACCCCATCGAGCCCACCGTCGCGAGCTTCGAGGCCGCGATCGGCGAGGCCCGCCTGATCGCCTGATCCGACACCGCCAACCAGGAGAGACAATGCCCGTGACCGTCCGCATCCCCGCGCCCCTCCGCCCCGTCGTGGGCGGGGTGTCGTCGGTGGAGTGCTCCCCGGGGACCGTGCGCGAGCTGATCGACCAGCTCGACGCCCAGCACGCGGGGTTCCGGGACCGGGTCATGGAGAACGGCGCGCTGCGCCGCTTCGTGAACGTCTTCGTCGCCGGCGAGGACGTGCGTTTCGGCGAGGGCATCGAGACGCCCGTCGCCGAGGGCCAGGAGGTCACGATCCTCCCCGCCGTCGCCGGGGGCTGACCCCAGCACGCCGGCCGTCGCGCTCGTCACGGGCGCGACCGGGCTGGTGGGGCGGGCGCTCGTCGCCCGTCTGGTGGCGGGCGGGGCGCGGGTGCTCGCCACGGCCCGCACGGTCGCGGCCGGGCGTGCCGTGGTCGAGGCGGGCGCGGAGCCGCTCCACACCGACGCCGGCAACCTGCGGGAATGGACGCGCGAGGCGGAGGACGCCGAGGCCGTGTTCCACCTGGGCCTGCCGCGCCTGGACCCGCCGCTGCGCCGCATCGCCGCCCGCCGGCGCGCCAGGCCCGCCGCCGCGGCGGCGGAGGCGCTCGCGGAGGTCGCCGGCGGGCGACCGGTGGTGATGCTGTCGAGCGCGTTCGCCTACGGCGACCGGCGCGACCCGGCCGCCGACGACGACCCGGTCACCGCCCCCGCGGCGATCGCGGCGGCCCCATTGGCGGCCGAGGCGGCCCTCGACCCCGACACGACGCGCGTCGTGCGGGTGCCCTGGGTCCACGGCACCGGGGGCATCGCGCTCGACCTGGTGGCGGGGCTGCGGATGCGCCGCCACCGGATGGTCGGGTCGGGGGACAACCTCTGGTCGATGCTCGGGGCCGAGGACGCGGCCGCCGCACTGATCGCCGCGCTGGGCGCCCCGCCCGGCGTCTACAGCGCCGCCGAGGCGGACATCCCGACGCAGCTCGACGTGGTGAAGGCGATCTGCGCCGTCCCGGGCCACCGGATGCCCGACCGGGTGCCGCCGGCGCTCGCGGCCCTGTCGATGGGCGGCGCGATGAGCCAGGCGCTCGCGATGGACCTCGCCGTGCGGACCGGCCGGCTCGCCGACCACGGCTGGGCGCCGCGCGAGCACTGGCGCGACACGGTCACGCGGCTGGCGGAGACCCCCCTGCGTACGCCCTGAGGTCGACGGGCGTGGTCCGGGTGGCGGTGCCCTGGCGGTAGCCGAGGTCGAGGGTGTCGCCCTTCAGGTCGCCGTAGACCCCGATCCCGATCGCCAGCATGATCTTGCGCCCCAGCCCCAGCGGCGGCTGCGCGCGCAGCGTGCGGTGGAAGCGGACCGCGGCCCCGTCGACCGTGAAGTCCGTCCCCTCGACCCACTCCTCGCCGTTCACGAACACACGGATCGGCGGCTCCGCCCCCGCAGGGAGGGGGACGGCGTGGACGGTGGTGTCGGTCGCCACAGGCGCCGGAGGTTACCGCACCGCTAAAGACGAACTCGCGGACACCGATCGGAGGCGCAGGGCCGCCGTGGGCGGCGCGTGCAGACATCCGAGGGAAGCGAAGCCATTGTCCATCATCCGCCGACTCGTGAGCCTGGGCCTCGTCGCCCTCGCCGTCGCGGCCGTCGTCCCGGCCGTCGCGAGCGCCGCGACGCCCGCAACCATGCGCCTCGTGGGGACCGACCCCACGCTGGGCCGCCAGATCACGATCACCGCGACCGACGGCACCAGCATCAAGGGCGAGCCTGGCTTCTTCCGTCTCAAGGTGACGCCGAGCGGCCAGGCGCCGGTCGAGTACCGCGGCTTCTGCGCGGACCTGCACCACCACATCGGCGAGGGCACCGACTACTCGGTGAGCCTGAAGACCGTCGCCGACGACGCGACGCTCGCCAGCGCCCGCTCGTCCGAGGCCGGGTGGCTGCTCGGACAGGCCGACGCCCTGGTCGCCGCCGCGAGCAACAAGGGGCTCGAGGCCGCCGCCCTCCAGGTGGCCGTCTGGCAGCTCACGGACCAGGCCCGGGAGACCAACCCGACGTCGGACGCCGCCGTCAACGCCCGCGCCGCCGCCCTCCGCACGCTGGCCTCCGGCCGCGCCCTGGGCGGTCCGCTGACCGCCACGCCCGCGATGCCGCGCGGCTGCGCCGGCCGCAGCGCCGTCAGCATCGCGCTGACCGGCACGCCGGGCAGCACCGCCGACCTCTCGATCACCGCCGGCGCCGGCGCCCTCAGCGCCACCTCGGTCCGGTTCCCGGCCAGCGGCAAGGCCACCGTCTCGGTGAGCTCCGCCCTCTCCGGCTCCGTCACCGTCACCGCCCGCACCCAGGGCGGCACCCTCACCCGGATCGCGCGCGCCACCTCCGGCCAGACGACGCCGCAGGAGACCCTGGTCCTGATGACCCCGCGCACCTACACGGCCAGCGCCACGGTCAACTTCGAGGACTGCCCGCTGATCCCGTCGGGCGAGGACACCAACCCGACGCCCCCCACCAACACCCCGTCCGACACGCCCACGGGCACCACGCCGGACACGCCGGTCTCCCCGCGGGAGACGCCCACCAGCCCGGCGACCCCGGCCACCCCGCGCACGCCGACCCAGGTCCAGAAGCCGCGGCTGTCGCTCAGCAAGACGGGCCCGAAGAAGGCCCTGGCGGGCGCCGCGGTGGCGTACACGATCACGGTCCGGAACACCGGCGTCGCCACGCTCACGAACGTCGCCGTGACCGACGCCCTCCCGTCGGGGATGTCCCTGGCTGCGGTGCCGAGCGGCGCGCGGCTGCGCTCCGGCCGCGTGGTGTGGACCATCCCGACGCTCAAGCCCGGCGCGACCCGCGTGCTGCGCGTCGGCGTCCGGCTCGACGCGGACGCCTCCGGCCGCCGCTGCAACCACGCCTCCGCGGTCGGCACCGGGGCCTCCTCCGGCGGCTCGGGCTCGGGCGGCGGCTCCGGCGCCACCGGCACCGTCCGGGCGACGGCCAGCTCCTGCACGATGGTGACGGCCGTGCGCCGCCCCGTCGCGCCGGCGGTCACCGCCTAGCCGGTCCCCTCCATCGCCCCGCGCGCGCCGGCGAGGTCGGCGCGCGCGCGGGCGACCCCGGGCGCGGCGCCCGCCCGTTCGCACCACGCGAGCGCGCGGGCGGCGTGCTCCGCGGCGGCGCCCGGCTCGTCGCACACCAGCGCCAGGCGGGCCAGGTACAGGTCCACCGGCCCGCAGCACAGCGCCGCCCGCGCCACCGCCCCGACCCGCTCCGCGTGCGGGGCCAGCATGGCGCGCAGGACCGCCGCCCGCTCCCGGTCGCCGACCAGCGCGACCGCGTCGCAGAGGTCCAGGACCGCGTGCCAGTTGGCGTCCAGGGTCACGGCCGCGAAGCCGCCCGGCGCCAGCGCGTCGATGCGGGCGCGCGCCGCGTCGAGGTCCCCCGAGGCGGCCTCGATCCAGGCGAGCCACGTCGCCCACGCCCAGCCCGATCGCGGGTCGGCCATCCGCTCCTCCACGAACGCGCGGTCGATCTCGGCGGCGCGGCCGGCATCGCCGAGCATCTGGCCGCGCTGGATGCGCACGAACATGTCGGCGTTCGGGTCCTCGGCCCGGGCGCCCAGGCGGCGGGCGTCGTCGCCCAGGGCGGCCCCGGCGGCGCTGTCGCCGCGCAGGATCGCGAGCGCGGCCCGCCACAGCGGCACGTACCAGCGGTGGTGGGGGAGGCCCAGCCGGTCGGCCTCGGCGGCGTAGCGGCCGATCTCGGCCTCGAGCTCCTCGACCTCGCCGGCCTCCATCAGGTCGAGCACCCGCCAGTTGCGCCCCTGGAGGACGGTCCCGGGCTCGTCCGCCGCCTGCGCCGCGGCGATCATCGCCTCGGCCGTCGCGCGCCGCTCGTCCATGTGCGCCAGGTCCCAGATCGCCACCCGGCGGGCGTTGAGGGCCGCCGCGAGCGCGCCCGGGTCGCCTGCGTCCTCGGCCAGGGCGACGGCCTCGCGGCTCAGGGTGTCGGCGCGGAGCCGGTCGTCGTAGTAGAGCTCCACGGCCAGCCGCCCGAGGAGGCGGGCGCGGCGCACCGGGTCGGCGTCGGCGGCGTCCATCGCCATCGCGTCCTCCAGCAAGCCCACGATCCGCGGGTCGGCCCGGCCGATCGTGACGCCCAGGCCGCCGGCGCCGAGCGCCGCCCGCGCCAGCAGGCCGGCGTCCCCGGCTGCGCGGGCGGCGGCCGCGGCCTCGTCGAACGGCGCCTGCGCCGCGGCGCGGGTGCCGGCGCGGGTGAGCGCCTCGCCCAGGGCCGCCAGCGCCGGGCCCCGTCGCGGGTCGCCGCCCGCCATCGCCGCGAGGGCGTCCCGCCAGTGCCCGGCGGCCTCGTCGTCGGCCAGCAGCTCGGTGGCGCGCGCCGCCGCCGCCATCGACCAGCGCACCGCCGGCTCCGGGTCGCCCCTCGCCGCCACCAGGTGGCGGGCGGCGTCGGCCGCGTAGCGCGCGGGGTCGGTCTCCGCGCGTGCGGCCAGGACCGCGCCGATGCGGCCGTGCAGGCGCGCCCGGCGCAGGCCCGACGGCCGCGACGCCAGGGCGTCGGCCACCAGCGCGTGGGTGAACGCGTGGCGCGCGCCGGCGGGGTCCGTCTCGGCCAGCAGGCCCGCGGCGCGGGCGCGGTCGATGGCGTCGAGCGCCGCGTCGGCCCCGTGGAGCTCCTCCAGCACGTCGGTGTCGAACTCCGCGCCGAGCAGCGCCGCCGTGACCAGGGCCTCCGCGGCGCCATCGCCGAGGCGGTCGACCCGGCGGCCCACCACGTCGGCCACACGCTCCGGGAGCGCCCCGGCGTCGCCGCCCTCGCGCCGGTCGCGGACCAGCTCCTCCACGAACAGCGGGTTGCCGCGGGCCCGGGCCGCGAGCGTGGCCGCCTCGCCGGGCGCGCCGTCGGCGGCGCGCACCAGGTCGGCCACCTCGTCGTCGGCCATGCCCTCCAGCGCGACGGTCACGACCGGGTGGTCCCGGCGCAGGTCGCCCAGCGTCGCGGCCAGGGGATGGCCGGCGTCCACCTCGGTGTCCCGGTAGGTGCCGAGCACCAGCAGCGGCACCGGCTCGAGCATCCGGCCCAGGTGGCGCAGCAGCAGCAGCGTCGGCCGGTCGGCCCAGTGGAGGTCGTCCAGCACCAGCAGTGCGGGACGGCCCGCCGCGCAGGTCTGGAGCACCGCCCGGACGGCCTCGAACGCCCGGTACCGGGCGGTGTCGGGATCGTCGTCATGGAGGGCGCCCTCCGGGGGCGCCACCGCGGGGATCACCCGGGCCAGGTCGGCGCGGGCGGGGCCGATGGCCTCGTCGCGCTCCGTGGCCGCCAGCGCCGTGAGGTGGCGCTCCAGGGCCTCCACGAACGGCTGGTGGGGGACGAGGGTGTCCTCGTCGCAGCGCCCGTACAGCACCAGCGCGCCCCCGGCGTGGACGCCGGCGGCGACGTGCGCGGCCAGCCGCGTCTTGCCGATCCCGGGCTCCCCGGCCAGCATCACCAGCCGCGGGCCGGCGGCGGCGTCCCGCCACGCCGCGCCCAGCCGGCCGGCGGCGTCGGCGCGCCCCACGAACGGCCCCGTCCGCACCAGCGGCGGCGGCAGGGGCGGCTGCGCGGTGCCGGCGGCGCCCGCCGCGCGGGCCGGGCGGCCGCGCCGGACCTCCTCCGCCAGCTCGCGGGTCTCCGCGGACGCCACAACCCCCAGCTCACGCCGCAGCCGCTCGCGCAGCGCGTCGTAGGCCGCGAGGGCGCCGGCCCGGTCGCCGGCGCGCGCGAGCAGGGCGATCAGGCGACGGGCCGCGATCTCCGCCAGCGGGTCGGCGGCCACCTGGCGGCGCGCCCAGGCGGTGGCCTCCGCCAGGTCGCCCCGGCCGTCGGCGTCGTCGGCCAGGCGGCCGAGCAGGGCGACCACCTCCGCCTGGTGGGCCTCGCGCAGGGCGGGGGCCCACTCCTCGTCGAGCCCCGCCAGCAGCTCGCCCTCGGCGACGTCCACCGCCCCCGCCAGGTCCCCGGCGTCGCGCAGCCGGCGGAACTCCGCCAGGTCGACCGCGACCAGGGAGGGGTCGTCGCTGAGCCCCAGCCGCTCGCGGTCGCCGACCAGGGCGCCCCCCGCGTCGCCGAGGGCGGTGCGCAGCGACCACGCCGCCTGGCGCAGGCTCTTGCGGGCGCTGTCGTTGGTCACGTCGGGCCGCAGCCGGGCCGCCAGGACGCTCCGGGCGTGGGCGCCGGGGTGGACGGCGAGCCACGCCAGCAGGCCGCGCGCCCGAGCGGCGGAGGCGAGGTCCACCTCGTCGCCGTCCACGTCGGCCCGGACGCCGCCGATGACGCGGATGCGCAGCACGGGGGCCAATGTAAGTCAGCGGAGGGACGAGTGGGAGACGCGGCGCGAGACGGTTGCGCGACGCGGGGCGCTCAGGGTGCGATGCGTACACCGGATCGAGGAGGAGCACGATGAGCACCACCGAGGCACCCGCCGCGCCCCAGGAGGCGTTCGCCGAGCGCATGTTCGGGGCCCTCATCGCGACGATGGAGCTGGCCTGCGTCCACATCGGCGACCGGCTCGGGCTGTACGCCGCCCTCGACGCGGGCGGGCCGCAGACCAGCGCGGAGCTCGCCGCCCGCGCGGGGGTGGACGAGCGCTACTGCCGCGAATGGCTGGAGCAGCAGGCGGCGGCCGCCGTGCTGGAGGTCGACGCCGCGTCCGCGCCGGCGGCGCAGCGGCGCTTCCTGCTGCCCGAGGGGCACCGCGAGGGGCTGCTCGACCCCGACAGCCTGCTGTACGCCGGCGCGATGGCCCGGGTCGGCATGGGCGTCCTGCACCCGCTCGACGCGATGATCGACGCGTTCCGCACCGGCCGCGGCGTCCCGTACCCGGACTACGGACCCGACACCCGCGAGGGCATCGCCGCCTTCAACCGGCCCATGTTCGTGAACCAGCTCGCGCAGGAGTGGCTGCCCGCCGTGCCGGACCTGCACGAGCGGCTCCTGTCCCGGCCGAGCCGGATCGCCGACGTCGCCTGCGGGCAGGGATGGTCGAGCGTGTCGCTGGCGGCCGCGTACCCCCTGGCGCAGGTCGACGGGTTCGACGCCGACGCGGCGTCGGTCGCCGCCGCCCGGGGCCTGGCAGCCGCGCGCGGCGTCCAGGATCGCGTGCGCGTGTTCCTGCAGGACGCGAGCGACGAGGGCCTCGACGGCGAGTACGACCTGGTCACGATCTTCGAGGCGCTCCACGACATGGCCCACCCGGTCGACGCGCTCCGCGCGGCGCGCCGGATGCTCGCCCCGGGCGGAGCGGTGGTGGTGGCCGACGAGCGAGTGGCCGACCGCTTCGGGGCGCCGGCCGACGAGGTGGAGCGGCTGAACTACGGCTTCAGCGTCCTGCACTGCCTGGCCGTCGGACGCGAGGACGACCACGCCGCCTGCACCGGGACCGTCATCCGGGCGGACATCGTGGAGCGGTACGCCCGCGACGCCGGGTTCGCCGGCTTCGAGGTGCTGCCGATCGAGCACGACTTCTGGCGCTTCTACCGGCTCTCGGGGTAGCGGAGGGGAGGGCGCGGCGCGCGGGACGGGCGCGCCGTGCCGTCCGGGACGGCTGCCAGGGTCACGCCATGGACCGGCTCGATTCCGAGACCTGGTGCGACGAGTGCGGCGAGATCGGCTGGGTGGGCACCTGCGAGGCGTGCCTGGCGTTCGAGGCCGAGGCCGAGGCCGTGGAGCGCGTCGAGGCCGCCTGACCCGGCCCCCCGCGCCGCCGGGCGATAGCGTTGGGGCATGGGGACGAGCGGCGGACAGGACGGCGGAGGCGGCGCCGACCGGCTGCGCGAGCTCGCGCAGTCCGGCGAGGGCTTCATCGCCGTGGGGCAGGACGGCGACGACCACGTGGTGATCGCCGTCGGCGCGCCCGCCGACCGGGCCGAGGCCATCGCGTCGGCCACCGGGGTGCGGGTCGGCCGGGTCGAGGACGGGGAGATGGAGCGCCTGGTGCTCGCGTTCTTCGCCGAGCGGGACGCCGACGCGGACCAGGAGCCGGCGTTCGTCCTGGCCCTCGCGCCAGCGGTCCCCGAGCAGCGGTCGCACCTGGCCACCCTGGCCCGCGCCGCGCGCGCGTCGCTGGTGGTGGTGGAGGTGCCCGGCGGCGAACGGCTCGGCGTCCGCGAGATCGGCGAGGTCGCGCTCGACGAGCTGCGCGAGCTCTCGCGCGAGGCGGGGATCGAGGGGGCCTAGGCCGGGGGCTCAGGCGGTGGGCGCGTGCGCCTCCGTCGCGACCCGCATCCGGCAGCGGCCGGTGCCCTCGCAGACCTCGCACTCCCCGGCCTCGCCGCGGATGTGCAGCAGGCAGTGCTCCACCCGCGCGCCCACGACCTCGGCCATGAGCGGGTGCAGGCCGAACGGGGCGGCCACCAGGTAGGCCACGCCCGGGTGGCGGGCCGCCGCCTCGTCCACCAGCGCCGGGATGTCCTGCGTCCAGTGCCGCCCGGGCAGCAGGAAGTAGGGCGACACCACGACCGTGCGGGCGCCGCGGCCGACGCACGCGTCGAAGGCCGTCCCGATCGAGGGCTCGGCCAGCTCCATGTGGGCGGGCTCCACGATGTCGTAGGGCACCACCTCAGTGACCTGCTCGACCATCCGCTCCAGCATCTCGTTGCTCTCGGCGCGCCGCGACCCGTGGTCGACGACGATCAGGCCGATGGGCTCCTGCGGTGCGTCCATGCGGCGGATCCTAGACGCCGACCCGGCCCCGGCGCGTCGTCACGGTTGGTAGGTTCGCGCCGTGACGAAGCCCCGCGGAGGAGGCGGCATGGCCATCCTGGACGACCTCGAGGGCTCGCTCCTCGCCGAGAAGCGCTCCATCGACCCCGAGGAGGCGCGGCGGCTGGTGGACCTGCCGCCCGCCGAGCTGCCGCGGCTGCTGAACCTGGCCCACGAGGTCCGGCGGCGCTGGTGGGGGGAGGGCGTCGAGCTGGAGTCGCTCATCAGCGCCAAGACCGGCGGGTGCCAGGAGGACTGCGCGTTCTGCTCCCAGTCGATGCACTACGACGCCCCCGCGCAGCGGCACGCGTTCCTGCCGCTCGACCAGGTCATGGCGGCGGCGCGCGCGACGGAGGCGTCGGGCGCCAGCGCGTTCTGCATCGTCGTGGCCGTCCGCGGCCCCGACCAGCGGCTCATGGACCAGGTGCTGCGCGCGGTCGACGCGATCCACGCCGAGACGAGCCTGGACGTCGACTGCTCGCTCGGCATCCTCACCCGCCCGCAGGGGGAGGCGCTCCGCGACGCCGGCGTCCACCACTACAACCACAACCTCGAGACGAGCCGCAGCTTCTTCCCGGAGATCGTGACCACCCACACGTGGGAGGAGCGCGCCGAGACCTGTCGCCTCGTCACCGAGCTCGGCATCAAGCTGTGCAGCGGCGGGATCCTGGGGATGGGCGAGACGTGGGAGCAGCGGCTGCAGCTGGCGTTCGAGCTGCGCGAGCTGGGGCCCGACGAGATCCCGCTCAACTTCCTGAACCCCCGGCCGGGGACCCCCCTGGCCGGGCGCACGCCGCTCGGCGCGCACGACGCGCTCCGCGCCATCGCGATCTTCCGGCTCGTCTTCCCGGACCGGATCATCCGCTACGCCGGCGGGCGCGAGCTGGTGCTGCGCGACGCCCAGGCGCTGGGGCTGGTGGGCGGCGTGAACGGGATGATCGTCGGCAACTACCTCACCACCGCCGGGCGGCCCGCGGCGGAGGACGTGCGCCTGGCCGCCGACCTCGGGATGGACGTGGTGGCCCCCAACCGCGCGGGCGCGCCGGCGACGTGACCGCACGCGGGCCGCACGCGCGCGAGCTCCTCGCGCTCGACCGCCGCCACGTCTGGCACCCCTACGCGGCCATGCCCGGGCGCCACGAGCCGCTGGTGGTGGACTCGGCGGAGGGGGTCCGGCTTCGGCTGATGGAGCCGGTCGACGGGGTGTCGGAGCTCGTGGACGGGATGTCGTCGTGGTGGTCGGCGATCCACGGCTACCGCCACCCGGTGCTCGACGCCGCCGCGGCGGACCAGCTCGGCCGGATGAGCCACGTGATGTTCGGCGGGCTCACCCACGCGCCCGCCGTGGGGCTGGCGGAGCGGCTGGTGGCGATCACCCCGGCGCCGCTGGAGCACGTGTTCCTGGCCGACTCGGGGTCGGTGGCCGTCGAGGTCGCCGTGAAGATGTGCCTGCAGCACGCCCGCGCCACCGGCCACCCCGGGCGGACGCGGCTGCTCACCTGGCGCGGCGGCTACTACGGGGACACGTTCAGCCCGATGTCGCTGTGCGACCCCGAGGGCGGGATGCACCACCTGTGGGGCGGGGCGCTGCCGCGCCACGTCTTCGCCGACGCGCCGCCCGACGGGTTCGGCGCACCGCCGGACGCCGCCTACGTCGGGCACCTGGACGACCTGGTCGCGGCGCACGCCGGCGAGGTGGCGGCGATCATCGTCGAGCCGGTGGTGCAGGGGGCGGGCGGGATGCGCTTCCACAGCCCGGCGTACCTCCGCGCGGTGCGCGCGATCGCCGACCGCCACGGGATTCTGCTCGTGTTCGACGAGATCGCCACCGGCTTCGGGCGCACCGGCGCGCTGTTCGCCGCCGAGCACGCGGGGGTGGCCCCCGACGTGATGTGCGTCGGGAAGGCGATGACCGGCGGCTACATGACGATGGCGGCGACGCTGTGCTCGGCGGTCGTCGCCGACGGGATCGGCCGCGGCGAGGTGCCCGCGCTCATGCACGGACCCACGTTCATGGGCAACCCGCTCGCCGCGGCCGTGGCCAACGCCTCGATCGACCTGCTGCTGGAGGGGCGCTGGCCGCTCGACGTCGCGCGGATCGAGGCGGGCCTCCGCGAGGGGCTCGCGCCCGCCCGGGACGTCCCCGGGGTCCGCGACGTCCGCGTGCTCGGCGCGATCGGCGTGGTCCAGCTGGACCGCGAGGTGGACCTGGCGGCGGCCACCGCGGCGGCCGTGGCGCGCGGCGTGTGGCTGCGCCCGTTCCGCGACCTCGTCTACACGATGCCGCCGTACGTCGCGGACGACGACGACGTCGCGCGCATCGCGGACGCCGTGGTGGCGGCGGCGCGGGCGTCGTGCGGGGTGCCGGCGTGACCGCGACGGGGCTCGGCTGGCTGCCCGGCGCGCTGGACGACCTGCGCGACCGCGACCTGCTCCGGGTCCTGACGTACTGCGGCGGGGCCGCCGACCCCGAGGTGCCGATCGACGGCGAGCCCCACCTGCTGCTCGCCTCCAACAACTACCTCGGCCTGGCGAACGACCCGCGGGTGGTGGCCGGGGCCCGGGCGGCGCTGGAGGCGTACGGCGCCGGCGCGGGGGCGTCGCGCCTGGTGACGGGGAGCCTCGACCTGCACCGGCGGCTGGAGGAGCGGATCGCGGCGCTGAAGCGCTGCGAGGACGCCCTCGTGTTCCCGACCGGCTTTCAGGCGAACGTCGGGACCATCCCGGCGCTCGTCGGGCGCGGGGACGTGGTGTTCAGCGACGCCCTCAACCACGCCAGCCTCATCGACGGCTGCCGCCTCTCGGGCGCGCAGGTCGTCCGGTACCCCCACGGCGACGCCGACGCCCTGGAGGCCGCCGTCCGCGCCCACCCCGCGCCGCGGCGCCTGATCGTGACCGACACCGTCTTCTCGATGGACGGCGACCTGGCGCCGCTCCCCGCGATCGTGGAGATCGGCGAGCGCCACGGGGTCATGGTGATGGTCGACGAGGCGCACGCCACGGGCGTGCTCGGCGCCACCGGGGCCGGCGCCCTGGAGCACTTCGGCCTCGAGGGCCGGGTGCCGGTCGTGATGGGGACGCTGTCGAAGGCGCTCGGCGCGCAGGGCGGCTACGTCGCCGGCGACCGCGCCCTCTGCGACTACCTGCGCACGCGCGACCGCGGGTTCGTCTTCACGACGGCGCTCGCCCCGGCCGCCGCGGGGGCGGCGATGGCCGCGCTCGACGTGGTGCGCGACGAGCCGGAGCGGCGGGCGCGGCTCCACGCGCTGGTCGACCGCCTGGTGCGCGGGGTGGAGGCCCTCGGCTACACCGTCCTGCCCACCGACTCGGCGGTGGTCGGGGTGCTGATCGGCGAGGCCGCCGACGCCCTGGCCGTGGGGGCGTCGCTGCGCGCCGACCGGGTGTGGGCGCCCGCGATCCGGCCGCCGTCGGTCCCGGTGGGGACGGCGCGGATGCGACTGACGGTGATGGCGACGCACGAGGACCGCCACATCGACTGGGCCCTCGGCGCGCTGGCCCGGGCGCGGGCTGAGGTCGCGGCGTGATCGACGCGCCGGGGATCTTCGTGATGGGCACCGACACCGGCGTGGGGAAGACGGTGGTGGCGGCGTCGATCGGGCTCGCGGCGAGGGCGCAGGGGCGGACGTCGGTGCCGCTGAAGCCGGCCCAGACCGGCGCCCCGCCGGTGGGCGACGCGGAGTTCGCCGCCGCCCTGCTGGGCGTCGACGAGCCGCTGGAGGCCATCCGGCCGTACGACCTGGCCCCGCCGCTCGCGCCGATGGTGGCCGCCGAGATGGAGGGCGTCCGCCTGGACCCGCGGGTCGTGCGCGACGCGTTCGCGGCGCTGTCGGCCCGCTACGACCTGGTGGTGGTGGAGGCCGCCGGCGGGGCGCTGGTCCCGTTCTCCGACGGGGTGGACATGGCCGCGCTGGCGGCGCTGCTCGGGATCCCGGTCGTCGTGGCCGCCCGCCCCGGCCTGGGGACGCTCAACCACACCCTGCTGACGCTGGAGGCCCTCCACCGCCGCGGCCTGACCGTGCTGGGCGTGGTGATCAGCGGCTACCCCGACGCCCCCGGCCTGGATGCGCTGACCAACCCGTCGGTCCTCGCCCGCCTCACGCCGCTGCCGTTGCTGGGGGCGATCGCCGAGGACCCGGACATCGACGTCGAGCGCGGCCGCGCCGGCCGCCTGGCCGAGCTGGGACCGGCCGGCCTCGACCCGCTGCTGGGCGGGACGTTCTCGCCCGCCCGCTTCCGCCGCCACGCCCAGGAGCGCCTGGCCGCGCTCGAGCCCGTCCACCGACGCTGAGGAGGACCATGGACCCCACCGACGCCGCACACGTGATGCAGACCCCCGAGGAGTACGCGGACTTCCTCTCCGGCATGTCGTTCGAGAAGCGCATCGAGATGATCAACAGCTTCCGCTGCGCCGAGCTGCAGGGCGCCGAGGAGCTGCGCGTGCTGTCGGAGACCACCGACGACCCGGAGCTGGCGAGGAAGTTCGCCCGCCACGCGGCCGACGAGGAGAAGCACGGCGCGTACTTCGAGGAAATCATGCGGCGCCTCGGCGCCGAGCCGTTCGACCCGCCGGACGAGCCGGACCACATCACCATCGGCGGGCGCCTGATCGTGGACACCCTCAACGACATCGAGGAGATCCTCCCGGCGCGCGGCGAGACGGTCGGCCTGGACCGGGTGATCCCAATCCTCACGCTCTTCCAGGCGGTCGAGAGCCGGGCGCTGGTGTCGTTCGAGGCCCACCGGCGGACGTTCGAGGCGGCCGACCCCGTGATCGCCGAGCGGATCGGCGAGATCATCGCCGACGAGAGCCACCACGCCCGCTACGTCCGGAAGCTCCTGGACCAGTGGGCCGACGAGGGCTGGGCGGACGAGGTGCGGGAGGCCGAGGAGGCCACGGCGAAGCGCGAGGCGTGGGCCCGCGAGTGGGCGGCCGAGCGCCTGGAGGCGGAGCGCCTGCGGGAGGAGGGCCGGGTCTAGCTGCACTGCCCACGGACGTTGTGAACGCGGCTGATGGGTGGCCGGTCGCCGATGCTGCTGTGGGGTCGGCGCCGATTGTAGGTCCGGAGCCAGGAGTTGAGGGCGCGCGCGSGGGTGGCTGAGGATGGCCACTCGTGGGCGTAGGCCCACTCCCGCTTGAGCGTCTGGATGAACCGCTCCGCCTTGCCGTTCCAGCGGGGCGTGTAGGGCGGGGTGAGGATGTGGCGGATCCCGTGGGTGGCCAACAGCGCGTTGAACTGGTGTGAACGCCGGTAGGCGAGGGCCCCGTCGGTCATCACCGCCTCGGGCCGCATCCCAAGCCCCTGGAGGTGGGTGAGGGCCCGCTCGAGGAACGCGGCGCAGGTGTCGGCCCGGGCGTCGGGGAGCTGCTCGGTGTAGGCGTAGCGGCTGTGGTCGTCGACGGCGACGTGCAGATGCACCCAGCCGACATCACGGTTGCGCTGCCGCTCCCCCCGGCCGCGGGTGCGGTGCCCGGGATGCGAGAACCGCCCCAGGCGGGCGGTGTCGATGTGGATGAGTGCCCCCGCCCTCGCCCACTCATAGCGTCGGCTCACCGGCCGCGGCTCGGCGGTGAGGCGTGAGAGGCCGGCGCGGTGCAGGACCTTCCAGATCGTCGAGCGGGCTCGGCCGGTGATCCCCGCCAGACGCCCGGGGCCCAGGTTGGTGTTGCGGCGGGCCCGGCAGATGCGCTCCTGCTCGGCCGCCTCCAGCAGCCGCGGGCTGTGGTGTGGGCGGCTGGAGCGGTCGGCCAGGCAGTCACCGCCGGGCTGATCGCGCCAGCGGCGCACCCACCGGTTCGCCGTCGCCGGCGACACGCCGCAGCGGGCCGCCGCCTGGCGTTGGCTCAACCCCGCCTCAACCACCAACAACACCAGCCGGCGGCGTCCGGCCAGGCCGAGCGCCGCGTTACGGTGGAGCCGCATCCGGGCCTCCCTGAGATCTGTAGGTGTGGAGACCCACAGCCTCTCCCGGAAGCCCGGATGCCTTCAGCCGTTCACAACCTGTGTGGGCAGCTCATCTAGCGCCGCGAGATCGGTGAATCGCGGAGGCACCCTCATCGCGCGGACGGTCCACGTTCGTCTCGCGCAGCGGCCCGGCCGTCCGTCTCGCGTTGCGATTTCGCGAGGAACTGATCGTTGACAGGCAAATGCCGCCTGGCGCATAGGGGAGTGCGTGCGCGCGCTCGAGTTGATGCCGAACGAGGACGACTGGCTCGAGGGCGAGGACGTGAAGGAAGCCCAGCGCGCACTCGGCTTCCGCGGTCGGAACGTCGACGGTGTCTACGGACCCGTCACCGCCGCGGCGGTCGAGGAATGGAAGTGGCGATTCGGGTTTCCGCGCCGCCACGTCAACGGCCGTCTCGGCCTCCAGGGGCGCGCGTGGCTGCTCGGCATCGCCCAACCACCGGCCGACTTCCGCCAGCGTGCGGCCGAGCGTCGGGGGACCCCGCTGCCGTCGCCCAACGGATACGTCACGCCGCTGCCGGTGAGCATGGGGCATGGGAGCGAGTTCCGCGTGGTCGATCCGGAGGGTGCGCCCGGGCCCGACGGCCGCACCTACCACGCCGCCAAGGACTGGTTCGCGCCGGGTGGAACACCCGTCAGGGCGCCGATCGGCGGACGCGTGACCGAGGCGCGACCGAGTCTGGACGACACGGGCCAGGTCTTCGGCGGGACCGTGAAGATCGAAGAGCCCGGAGGGCGGGTGTGGGTGTTCCGCCATGTGGTGCCTCGGGTGGCGGTCGGTCAGCGGGTCGACGCCGGGAGCCTGGTGGCGACGGTCACCGCGTGGAGGAGCGGCCCGCCACACGTCCACATCGAACTCTGGAAGACCCTCGCCGGGGGCTACCGCCTCGCGAACATGATCGATCCCGTCACCGTGCTCCGCTGACGACGAGGTCACTCCCCGCCGAGCGCGAGGCGCGGGCCCGCGAGTGGCCCCCCGGATCGGGAGTATCGCGGGAACGAGACGCCGTGTTACAACCGCGTGAACATGCAGGGCGCCACGCGATACATCGTCCCGCTGGCCGAGGCGGGAGGGGCCGATCCTGAGCTGATCGGCGGCAAGGCGCGCGGGTTCGCGGTGATCGCCAGAGCGGGGCTGCGGGCGCCGGACGGCTTCGTCCTGACGTCCGCGGCGCACCGCGTCGCGGACGGCGCGGGGCTGGCCGGCGACGTCGCGGAGGCGGTCGCGGCACAGGTGGTGGCCCTCGGCGACGCGCCGCTCGCGGTGCGCTCCTCGGCGACCGGCGAGGACGGGGCGGAGCACTCCCACGCCGGCCAGTACCTGACGCGCCTCGGCGTGCGCGGCCCCGAGCAGGCGATCGACGCGATCCACGCGTGCTGGGCGTCGGCGCACGACGCGCGGGCCGCGGCGTACCGCGCGCACCGCGGCCAGCACGAGGCCGTCGCGATGGCCGTGATCGTCCAGCGGCTGGCCGGCGGCGAGGCGGCGGGCGTCGCGATGAGCCGCGACCCGGTGACCGGCGACGCGGCCACGATGGTGGTGAACGCCGCGTGGGGCCTCGGCGAGCTGCTCGTGAGCGGCCTGGTGACGCCGGACGACTACCGCCTGGCGCGGGAGGACGGCCGGCTGCTGCGCCTCGACCCGGGCGACCAGGACGTGATGCTCGTGCCCGGGCCCGACGGCGTGGCCGAGGTCCCCGTGCCGCCCGGGCGCCGCGGCGCCCGGGTGCTCGGCGACGACCTGCTGGCCGAGGTCCACGACGGCCTCCTGCGGTGCGAGGAGGCGCTCGGCCGCCCCGCCGACTGCGAGTTCAGCGTCGTCGACGACCGCGTCGTGTGGCTCCAGTGCCGCCCGATGACCGCCCTGTCCGTTCCCGCCACCGAAGGGGCCCTCCCATGACCACGAACGCCGCGACCTTCCCCGTCGAGTGGCGCGACCCCGCCGACGCGGGGCTCACCTGGTTCCGCGACGCCATGCACTTCCCGGCGCCCGTCACCCCGCTGACCGCGTCGTTCCTGCTCGATTGCCTCGAGCCCGGGGTGGCGCAGTCGTGCGCGACGCTCGCGTCGCCGCTGCGCACCCTGCGCCACAGCAGCTTCCGCGGCTGGATCTACAACAGCCCGGTCCCCGCCGGCGCGCCCGAGGAGATGGAGGCCCTGGTCGCGGCGCACATGCCGGTGATGGGCGACCACATGGACAACCTGCGCGGCCGCTGGGACGCCGAGTACCTGCCGGAGCTGCTGCAGCTGACCGACGAGATCGACGCGCTGGACGTCACGGGCGACGACGCGTCCGCCGCCGCCGCGCTCGAGCGCCTGGTGGCGATCAACCGCGACATCTGGCGCATCCACTTCCTGGTCGTCTTCCCGAAGCTCGCGGCGGGCGAGCGCTTTTCGGGCGTCTACACCGAGGTGACCGGCACGGCCGACGAGATGGAGCCGTACCGCTGCCTCCAGGGGATCCCGAACAAGAGCATCGAGACCGACCGCGCCCTCTGGGACCTCGCCCAGCAGGCGCGCGGCGTGCCGGCGGTCGCCCAGGCCCTCGCGGCGGGCAGCCCCGCCGACGCCCTCGCGGCCCTCGACCGCGACGCGGAGGGGCGCGCGTGGAAGGAGCGGTTCCAGGCGTTCCTGGACGAGTACGGCCGGCGGGCGCAGGCGATGGACCTGTCGGCGCCGACGTGGCAGGAGGAGCCGTCGTTCGCGGTCGAGAACCTTCGGCGCTACCTGGCCGTCGACGCGGCCGACCCCGAGGGCCAGCGCGAGCGGCTGCGGGCCGAGGCCGACGACCTGGCGGGGGCGGCGCGGGCCCGGATCGCCGACCCGGGGATGCAGGCGGCGTTCGACGCGTTCCTGGAGGCGGCCCGCCAGGCCTGGCCGCTGGAGGAGGACCACGCGTTCTACATCGACCAGCGCTCGCTGGCCGGCGCGACCCGGCTCGCCTGCCTGCGGATCGCCGCGCGGCTGGTGGGGGAGGGCCGCCTCGGCAGCCTCGAGGACGTGTGGTTCTGCTCGTTCGAGGACCTCCGCGACGGGCTCGCGGGGCAGGACCTGACCGAGCGCGCCCGTGACGCGCGCCGCCGGTACGCCGAGGACAGCCTCCTGGACGCGCCGCCGTTCATCGGCGTGCCGCCCGACCCGTCGGCGCCCGCCGACCCCGGCCTCAGCAAGTTCTTCGGCCGCCCCGGGCCGCCGGAGGTGGACGGCACGGTGCTGCGCGGGTCCGCCGGCTCCCGCGGCCGCGTCGAGGGCGTCGCCCGCGTGGTCCGGTCGCTGCAGGAGCTCCACCGCGTCGAGCCGGGCGACATCCTGGTGTGCCGGTCGACCACACCGCCGTGGACGCCGATCTTCGCGTCGATCGCGGCGTTGGTCACCGACACCGGCGGCGTCCTCGCGCACGGCGCGATCGTGGCGCGCGAGTACGCGATCCCCGCGGTGATGGGGACGAAGATCGGGACGCAGATCATCCAGGACGGCCAGCGGATCACGGTGGACGGCGACGCGGGCGAGGTGCTCATCGCCTGAGGGGGAGCAGCGCGCGGGCGGCGACGCCCGCGGCCGGGCGAGGGCGGCGGCGGGCCTGTGCGCGGCCGCCGCCCTGGTGCCCCTGAACTCCACGATGATCGCGGTCGCCCTCCTGGACATGGAGGACGACCTCGACGTCTCGGTGGGCGCCGTCACGTGGCTCGTGAGCGGCTACCTGGTGGTGATGGCGCTGGCCCAGCCGCTCGGCGGGCGCATCGGCGACGCCCTCGGCCACCGCCGCACGTTCCTGGCGGGGCTCACCGCGTTCCTGGCCGCCTCGGCGCTCGCCACGCTGGCGCCGTGGTTCGCGGCGCTGGTCGCCTTCCGGATGCTCCAGGCCCTGTTCGGGGGGTTGATGACGCCGAGTGTGGTGGCGCTGCTGCGGGAGATCGTCCCGGAGCGCCGGCGGGGCCGGATGTTCGGATGGTTCGGCACGGTGATGGGGCTCGCGGCGGCGATCGGCCCGGTGCTCGGCGGCCTGCTCGTGACCGGCTTCGGCTGGCGGGCGATCTTCCTGGTCAACGTCCCGGTGGGCGCGGTGGCGCTCTCGCTCGCGTGGCGCCACCTGCCGCACGACGGGCCGCGGGTGGCGGGGCGGATGCGGTTCGACGTGGCGGGCGCGGCGGCGTTCACCGCGTTCGTGGGCGCGGTGGTGGCGGCGCTGTTCCTGTCGGACGAGGGGGCGGGGCGCTGGGTGCCGGCCGCCCTCGTGGCCGGCGTCGCGCTGGCGGTGTTCGTGGCGGTGGAGCGCCGGGTGGCCGACCCGTTCGTCGACCTGTCGCTGTTCGAGCGCCGCCCGTACGTCGGCGCGACGGCGACGGTGCTGCTCCACAACCTGGTGATGTACTCGCTGCTGCTGGTGGTCCCGATCCTCGCCGAGCGCGAGCTGGGGCTCAGCGCGTCGGGCGCCGGGCTCCTGATCGGGGCGATGACGGCGAGCATGATGGTCGTGTCGCCGATCGGCGGGCACCTGAGCGACCGGTTCGGCCGGCGCGCCCCGGTCCTGGCGGGCTCCGCGATTGCGGTGGGCGCGACGGCCGGGCTCGCGGCGATCGCCGGCGATCCCGGCACCGCCGCCACGGCGGCGCTGGTGGCGCTCGCCGGCCTGGGCGTGGGCCTCGCGGGCGCCTCGCTCCAGACGACGGCCGTCGAGACGGCTCCGCCGGAGCGGGTGGGCGTCGCGAGCGGCGTGTTCATGACCTCGCGCTACACCGGCGGCATCGCCGCCGCCGGGCTCGCCGCCGCGGTCGCGTCGTCGGGCGCGTTCCAGACCGGGTTCGCCGTCCTCCTCGGCGCCGCCGCACTGTCGGTGGTGACCGCGCTGGCGCTCACCGGCGCGGCGGCCCGCCGGGGGGTGACGCTGGGCGCGTCGCGGCCGGCCCGGTAGCGGCCGTCAGGGCGCCTCGAACGCGCCCCGGTCGCACGTCACCGGCCGCGGCGCCCCCCGCTGGTCCTCCGGGGTGCAGAGGGCCGGGAGGGCGGACGCCACTGCGGGGCTGCCGGGCGGGAGGGCGTGCGTGAGGGTGTCCCCGCCGTTGTCCATCAGCGGTCCCAGCGCCGCCGAGATGCCGCCCACGTCGGCCGCCGCGGCGAACCCGCAGGACGCGCCCGCGTCCATGTTGCCGCCCCGCGAGGCGGCGGGCACGACGCAGGCGTTGGCCCCGGCGTCGACGATGGAGTTCCCGAACGAGACAGCGGGGCCGCCGCCGACCGCCGGGCCGGTGTTCACGATCGTCACCTGGGTGAGGGTCGCCGCCGCCGCGATCTCCCGCGCACCGACGCCGAGGGTGGTATCGCCGCTGAACGTGGAGTCGGTCGCGGTGAGCACGCCGGCGCCGCCGACCCCGCCGGCGCCGAAGGTGCCGCCCGCGTTCCGTGCCACGACGGAGCGGCGCAGCCGGACCTTCGCGCCGAGCACCATGTGGATCCCGCCGGTGCGGACCTCCGCCCGGTTGTCCGTGATGCGCGAGGCGTCGAGGTCCAGGCGCGCCTCCGGGAGGTGGATCCCGCCGCCGTTCACCGACGCCGTGTTGCGCTCCAGCCGGAGTCCCGTGGCGAACACGGCTCCGCGGGAGAAGATCCCCCCTCCGCTCCCGGTGAGGTTGGCCGCGAACGAGCCGGCGACGTTGTCGGCCACGACGGCCTGGTCGGCGTCGACCAGCGCGTTCGTGCCGACGAACATCCCGCCGCCGCCGGCGTCGACCGGTCCCGTCACGCCGACGGCCTGGTTGCCGGCGATGGCCGTCCGGCGCAGGAGGGCGTGCCCGTCGACCGACACGGCCCCCCCGAAGTCCACCGCCCGGTTGCGGGTGAGGCGCGCGTCGATCAATCCCACGTCGCTGCTCGACGCGTCGACCGCCCCGCCGATGCTGACGGGGAAGCCGAAGGCCGGCTGCACGACGGCCACGTTCCCCTCGAGCGCCGCGGACCGCACCAGCGCATAGCTCGGCGGCGCCAGGACCGCGCCGATGCGCAACGCCCCGCCGATCCCGGGGCCGGTCGCGTTGCGCAGGTCGAGCCGTGTGAGCGCGAGCTCGACGTCCCCGGCGCCACCGGGGTCGACGTCGAACAGACGGTCCCCCAGGCCGGCGCCGTCGAGCGACGCCGCCGCACCGGACGGCGCCTCGATCGCGAGGTCCTCGGTCACGTCCAGGTCGCCGGTGGCCGCGCCGTCCTCGTTCGCGCCCGCGATCGACAGGCCGAATGCCCGGCCCCGCAGGCGCACGGCCTGCGGCCCGGCGAGGGCGTTCGCCTCCTGCACCGCCGCGCGGAGGGTGCACACGCCGCCCGCGGAGGCGCAGGTGCCGTCGCCGGGGTTCACGTCGACGTCGTCGCCGGCGGGCGTCGCCGTGAAGTCGGGCGGGTGGATCTCGTAGGCGCCGGTGTCGCACCGCGGGCCGCCCGGCCGCGCGAACCCGCGCTGGTCGCGCGCCTGGCATCCGAGGCCGGCGTCCACCGCGGGGCTCCCGGGGAGCAGCTCCATCGCCGGCGTCGGCCCGACGCTGCGCACCAGCTCGCCGAGCTGGGCCTTCGCGACGCGGTCCGACAGCGCCGCGTTCGCGGTCACACACGACTTGTCGTCGCTCAGGTTGCCGCCCTGCGTGGCCGCCTTCGGGCTGCAGTTCGCCCCCGCGTTCACCGCGAAGAGGCTGTTGCGCGAGGGGAACGGGCCGCTCGCCTCGATGCCGCCGGTCCCGGGGGTGGCCCGGGTGTTGCGGGCGATGGTCACGTCCGACACCGCCACGCCGCCGGCCTTGACCACCACCGCGGCGGACGTCCGGCTGGCGTTGTGGGCGATGGTCGTCCGCTGCACCTCCAGGCCATCCACGACGACCTTGGCCACCGTCCGCGGGAGACCCCTGGTCTGCAGGATCCCGCCGCCGGCCGTCGCGCGGTTGTGCGCGACCGCGGATCCGCGGATCAGGACCGCCCCGCTGGTGTCGAGGCCGCCGCCCTGGGTCGCGATGTTCTCGGCGATCTCGGCGCCGTCGAGGCTCAGCGACCCCCGGTTCGCGATGCCGCCCCCGCGGGACGCCGCGTTGTGCATGACCGTCGTCCGCTGGAGGGTCGCGGTCCCGTCCACCGACACGCCCCCGCCGGTCTTGGCGTCGCCGAACAGGACGTCGCCGCGCAGCACCGTGAGCCGGCCGCCCTTGCGCACCCGGACGTTCCCGCCGTCGGCCGCCCGGCCGTCGCGGATGCCGACGTCGTTGAGGCGCAGCACCCCGTGGCCGCCGACGTCGAGTACGCGGTCGCCGAGCCCCTGGCCGCTCAGGACCGTGTTGCTGCGCCCGGCCCCCTGGATCGTGAGCGGCCCCGTCACGTCGAGGTCGCCCGTCGCGCCCGCATCCTCGCCCGCGCCCGTGATCGTGAGCGTGTAGCGGGTGCCCGCGAGCTGGATGACGTCCGGCGCGGGCGTCGCGTTGGCCTCGGCGATTGCCGCGCGCAGCGTGCAGTCGCCGATTCCCGCGGTCGCCTCGCACACGCCGTCGATGGCCGCGTCGCGGAGGTCGCCGCCGGTGTTGACCGGGAACGTCGCGGCGGCGGCGAGCGGCGGCACCGCCATGGCGGCGAGAAGCGGTACAAACAGGTTCCGCAACCGGATGCGGCCCATGCCGCGACCCTCGTCGAGTGGGGCGGCCACGGTCAACCGTCCGGACGGCCAGTATCCGGCGGCGGGCGTCCGGGTTGATCATCGGGCATGGACCGGTTGGACTCCGACACATGGTGCGACGAGTGCGGCGAGCTTGGGTGGGAGGGCGTCTGCCCGGCCTGCGTCGCGTTCGACCAGGGCGGCGACCCGACCCTGAGGGCCGAGGCGGCCTGACCGCCGGCGGGGCCTGAGCGGGCGGGCGTGCCGCGCAACCTCGTCCTCTGCGCCGACGGCACCTGCAACGCGTTCGGCCAGGCGTCCAACGTGTCGCGGCTGCTGCGGCACATCTCGCTCGGCCCGGAACAGGTCGCGTGCTACGACCAGGGGATCGGCACCCGGGCGCGCGACCGCCGGGCGGTGGAGGCATTCCGCGACGGGCTGGAGCACCCGGACAGCCTGGAGATCCTGCCGCCGCCGTCGGACCGGCTCGCGTACCCGTGGACGTGGGGGTCGCTGGTCTCGGCGATGACCCGGGGGAAGGGCCTCGACGAGAACGTCGCCCAGCTCTACGACGCGCTCGCGCGCCGGTACGCCCCGGGCGACCGGGTTTTCCTGTTCGGCTTCAGCCGCGGCGCGTTCACGGTCCGGGCCCTCGCCGGCCTCGTGTGGCGCCACGGCCTGCCCGGTACGGCGGACCGCGACGCGATCGCCGCGCGGTTCGCGGCGGCGTGGCCGCGGTTCGTCGCGGAGTACGACCGCCATGACGGCGGGGCGGGGGAGCCCCTGGACGGGCGGCCCTGCCCGATCCACTTCATGGGGCTGTGGGACACCGTGAAGTCCTACGGCGGCCTGACGCCGGTGATGCTGCCCCACCTGCGTCACAACCCGTCGGTGGCGACGGTGCGGCACGCGATGGCCCTCGACGAGCGCCGCGGGTGGTTCGAGGTCACCACGTGGGGGTGGCTCGACTCGGACCGCCGGGACGGGGCGGCGGCGTCGCGCCTGCCGGCCGGCGTGGCCGAGGCCCTCCGGGGGCAGGACGTCGCGGAGGTGTGGTTCACCGGCGCCCACGCCGACGTCGGCGGCGGCAGCGGCCACGAGCGGACGGCCGACATCCCCCTCCGGTGGATGCTCGGCGAGGCGGCGGCCGCGGGGCTCACGCCGAACCGGGAGGGGCGGGCGCTCCTCGCGCGCGACGACGGCGCGCCCGCGGCGAGCGACTCGCGGAGCCTGCTGTGGAAGGTGGTGGAGATGAAGGCCCGGCGGCGGATCGACAACGGGGGCGTGTGGCCGCGGAGCGTCCCCGGCGCGCGCGGGCCGTCGCCACGGGCGCCGTTCGCAGCGGCGCGGGACGGGAACGTCTGGATCCACGAGAGCGTGCGGGACACGGGGCGGCTGGGGCTCCCGCCCGCCGGCGTGACCCTTCGCGCCCGCCCGACGGTCCGGCCGCCCCGCGACTGACCGGATCCGCGGAGTCCGCCGGGGCGCGATGTTGCCTCACCCGTCCGGGTGGGTACCAGCCCCGACATGCGCGACGGCGTCAGGGACCTGGGGTCGTACACGGCGGCCGAGCTCGCCGCGCTGACCCGCCTCCAGCTGGCGGGCCTCGCCATGCGGGCGGAGGAGGAGTCGGCGTCCCTCTGGCGCGAGCACCAGGACGCCCACGGCCGGGTGCCGCCCGAGGTCGAGGAGCGCTCGGCCGAGCTCGCGGCGCTGAGCAACCTCTACGCCCACCTGGCGTACCGGGACGACGAGGACGACGACAGCTCCTGAGGCCCGTCAGCCCCGCTCGAGCAGCGCGACGAGCACGCGGTCGTCGAGGGCCGCCTTCGGGATGAACCCCCGCGCGCCGACGGTCGCGTCGCCGTCCACGAGCGCGGCGACGTCGTCGCTCGAGGTGAGGACCACCGCGGGCGCGCCGGCGCCGCTCCCGAGCTCACCGGCCAGCGTCAGGCCGTCGCCGTCCGGCAGCCGGACATCGAGCAGCACCACATCGGGCCGGACCGCGCGGACCGCCCGCCGGGCCTCGGCGACGGTCGCGGCCTCGCCGACGACCTCGAACGCCCCGCCGAGCAGCCGTCGGGCCACCCGGCGGAAGGCGGGGTCATCGTCGACGATCAGCAGGCGTGGGGCCATTCACGGATGTTCGCGCGTCGACTCCGCCGGCGCAGTAGGGCGCGCCCGACATTCGGCCCGTTGCACGGACACGGTCCCCCGTCGGGCGTCCGCGACGGGGGACAGCGACCGGCACGGTGCTACTCCTGCGGCGCGATCTCGCCCCGCGAGGCGTGCGCCGGCGCGGCGGGGACGGGCGGGGKGCCCGTCCGCGCCGGCCAGAACGCCCGCCGGCCGAACAGCGCGGTGAGCGCCGGGACGAGCAGCCCCGCCATCACGAACGCGGAGAGGAAGATCCCGAGCGCGACCGCGAACCCGATCTGCGCGAGGGACGTGTCCAGGAGCAGCGCCGCGAACGAGGCGGCCAGGACGATGCCCGCCGCGCCCACCGCGGGCCCGGAGCGGCGGACCGCGCGCGCGGCGGCCTCCCGCGGCGTGGCGCCCTCGGCGATCTCCTCGCGGACGCGGGCGATCATCAGGATGTTGTAGTCGCCGCCCATCGAGGCGACGAACAGGTAGACGATCAGCGGGAGCTGGAACGTGAGGCCCGGCTCGTCGCCGATCCACTGGAAGACCAGGACCGAGGCCCCCAGCGTCGCGCCGAATCCGAGCGCCACCGACGCCAGCATGTAGAGGGGCGCCACGATGCTCCGCAGCATCAGGATCAGCACGAGGCCGATCAGGGCGGCCGCGGTGGCGAAGATCACGGCCGTGTCCTCGTCCATGACCGTCCGAACGTCGACGAAGGCGGACGTGTTGCCGCCCACCAGCACCTCGGTGCCGGGCGGGGCGGCCGCGTGCGCGGCCGGGATCACGTCGTGCTGGACGAGGTCGAGGGCCGCCGTGCTGAAGGGCTCCTCGTCGAGGAGGAGGTCGATGCGGGCGACGCCACCCTCACCGAGGACCGGCGGCAGCACCTGCCCCACGCCGGGTGCGTCCGCGAGGGCCTGCTGGAGTCCGCCGAGCGAGCTGGGGTCGACCGGCGCGCCGTCGGCGCGCTGGACGAGGACCTTGGTCGGGTAGAGGGCGCCGGTCGGGAAGCCGCGCTGCAGCGTGTCGAAGCCGCGCGCCGACTCGGTCCCCTCGGGGACGGTCTGGAGGTCGTAGCTCGGGGTGTACGCGAAGGCGGCGAGCGCGAGCGCCGCGAGCACGCCCCCCGACGCCAGGGCCACCGCGCCCGGCCGGCGCGCCACGAGCCCGCCGACACGGCCGGAGACCCGCCCGCGCGGGGCGCGCTGGTGGGAGTGGGAGAACCAGAAGAGCGGGCCGGGCCGGGCGAGGACGAAGACCGCCGGCATGAGCGTGAGCCCCGCCAGGAGCGTGAGCAGCACCGCAGCCGCGAGGGCGGGCCCGAGGACGCGGAAGCCCTCGAACGCCGAGAGGAGCAGGGCGCTGAACGAGACCACGACGGCGAACGCCGATGACGTGACCGCCGCGCCGACCCGCGCGACCGCCTGGGCCATCGCCTCGCGGCGCTCGTCGCCCGCCCGCAGGCGCTCGCGGTAGCGGAAGAGCAGGAACACCACGTAGTCCGTCCCGACGCCGAGCACGACGATCGGGAGCAGCCCCTCGACGCTGAGGTCGAGCGAGGCGCCGGTCAGCTTGGCGACGCCCACGACGAGACCGCCCGCGGCCGCGCCGACCATGCTGACGAGGGCGAGGTTCGCCACGGCGATGATCGGGCTGCGGAAGATGGCGAGCATCAGGAGGAGCACGACGATCATCGAGACCATCGCCACCACCTCGGTCTGGGACGCGGCGTCCCGCGTGGTCGCCGCCTCGCCGGTCAGGTCGGCCGAGAGCGGGCCGTCCGCCGTGAGCTCGTCGGCCCGGTCGCGGACGTGGTCGACGGCCGGCGTGATCGAGGCGTCGAACACCGGCGCGTCGAAGCGCACCGTCGCGATCTGCACGGCGCGGTTGTCCGAGAGGCCGGCCGGGTCGGCCGTCACCGCGGCCACGCCGTCGATGCCGGACGCCGCGAGGTCGCGCGCCAGGCCGCCCGCCGCGGTGACGTCCTCCGGCGTGAGGGCGGCGCCGTCGCGCCGGCTGACGACCAGCATCGCCGTCGCGTCGTCACCCTGAGGGAAGGCCTTGAGCTCGGCCGTGGTCGCCTTGCTCGACTCGTACTTCGCCGGGAGGGCGTCCGCCGGATCGTCGTCCATCACGCTCGAGACGGGGAAGAACGCGCCCGCCGCGATCGCGTACCCGACGGCGATCAGCGCGGCCCACGCGGCGATCACCGCGAGGGGATGCCGGACCACCCCCCGCCCGAGCGTCGCGAAGAACCGGTGGCGCCTGCCCGGCGCCGTCCGCTCGTCGTCAACCAGCCTCATCACAACCTCCTGGATCGCGTGGCGGCCCGTGCCGCGCGGCGACGCTCCCACGGAAGGGGTGGGGCGCCCATGTGGCGGCCCGGAGACCGCCCGCGGGGGCTGCCGGAGGCGCGGGTGGGGTTCTCCCGACCCGGGGGCCCGGCGAGCCGGAGGTGGCGGGCGGGGCCCCGAGCGACGATGATCGGCCCATGCCGTCGGGGTGGGACGGACACAGCGCCCCTCTTCAAGTGCTCGTCGCGGAGGACCACGTGCTCCTCCGGGAGGGCCTCGTGCGCCTGCTCACCGACGCCGGCGTCGACGTGACCGGTCAGGTGGGCGACGCGGACGGGCTGCTCCGCAAGGTGGCGATCCGTCAGCCGGACGTGGTGATCACCGACGTCCTCATGCCGCCGGGGGACAGCGACGCGGGCCTGCAGGCGGCGATCGAGATCCGCCGCCGCTGGCCGGAGGTCGGCGTGCTGGTGCTCTCGCAGTATCTGGAGGAGGGCTACGCCGTGGCGCTCGTGGGCGACGACGCCCAGGGGGTCGGCTACCTGCTGAAGGACCGCGTCCGCGACGTCGACTCGTTCCTCGAGGCGGTGCGGCGGGTGGCCGAGGGCGGCTCGGTCCTCGACCCTGCGGTGGTCACGCAGATGGTCGGGCGGCGGCGGCCCGCTGGGCCGCTCGACGACCTCACCGAGCGGGAGCTGACGGTGCTCGAGTTGATGGCCGAGGGGCGCTCGAACGCCGGGATCGCCGAGGCGCTCACGGTGACGCCGGCGGCCGTGGAGAAGCACGTCACGAGCATCTTCGCCAAGCTCGGCCTCGGCCCGGCGGCGAGCGGCCACCGCCGCGTCCTGGCCGTGCTGACCTTCCTCAGGGCGTAGGGGTGGACGGCGGCGGGCGGGCCGGGGCGGACGCGCTCCGGGAGCAGGCGGCCCTCCGGCGCGTGGCGACGCTCGTGGCCCGCGAGGCCACGCCGGCGGAGGTCTTCGCGATCGTGGCGCGGGAGGCCGCGATCGTCCTGGAGGTGCCGCTCACCAGCGTGTGCGCCTTCGCCCCCGACGGCACGGCGACCCAGGTGGGGGCCTGGGGGGCGGAGAACCCGTTCCCGGTCGGGACGAGCTGGCCGGTGGATCCGGAGAGCGTCTCGGGTGCGGTGTTCCGCGGCGCCGCCGCCGCCCGCGTCGACGACTACGGACGCCTGTCCGGCGACATCGCGCAGGGCCTCGGGAAGCTCGAGATCCGCTCGTCGGTGGGCTCGGCCATCGTCGTCGAGGGGCGCGTGTGGGGCGTGCTGATGGCGCTCTCCTCCGCGGCCGCCCCGCTGCCCGAGGGGACGGAGGCGCGCCTGGCCGCGTTCACCGAGCTCGTCGCCACGGCGATCTCGAACGCGCAGGCGCGCGACGACCTCCGGCGGCTGGCCCGGGAGCAGGCGGCCCTCCGGCGGGTGGCCACGCTGGTGGCGCGCGGCGCGCCGGCGCAGGAGGTGTTCGACGTGGTGTGCGAGGAGACCGGCAGGCTGGTCGGCTCCGCGAGCGCGAACCTCGCCCGCTTCCTGCAGGACGGCCAGGTGGAGACCCTCGCGGGCTGGAGCCTGCGCGACATCCACGTGCCCGCCGGCACGCTCCTGCCGCACGACGACGACACCGTCGACGCGGTCGTGCTCCGCACGGGCGCGCCGGGCCGCTTCGACCGCTACGACCTCTCGACGAGCGAGTTCGCCGCGTTCATCCGAGGCCGCGGCATCCGCTCCGAGGTGGCGGCGCCTGTGCTCGTGGACGGGACGGTGTGGGGCGCCCTCATCGCCGGCACCGACTCCCCGGAGCCCCTTCCCGAGGAGACCGAGGCGCAGGTGGCGAGCTTCGCCGAGCTGGTGGCGACGGCCCTGGCGAACACCGCCGCCCGCACCGAGCTGATGGCGTCGCGTGCCCGCATCGTGGCGGCGGGCGACGCCGCCCGCCGCCGGATCGAACGGGACCTCCACGACGGCATCCAGCAACGCCTGGTCGCGCTCATCCTCGAGCTGCGGGCGCTGGAGCGCGGCCGGGTGTCCCAGGACGAGCTCGACCGGGAGCTGGCGCGCCTCCAGGACGACCTCTCCCACGCGCTCGACGATCTGCGCGAGATCTCACGCGGCCTCCACCCGGCGCTCCTCTCGCAGGCGGGGCTGCCCCCGGCGCTCCGGTCGCTCGCGAGCCGCTCGCCCGTGCCCGTCACACTGGAGGTCGAGGTCAGCGGCCGCCTCGCGTCGCCGGTGGAGGTGACTGCCTACTACGTGGTGTCCGAGGCGTTGGCGAACGCCGCCAAGCACGCGGACGCGTCGCTCGTGAGCGTCGCCGTGGCCGAGGACGACGGCCGGCTGGTGGCGGTCGTCCGCGACGACGGCTGCGGCGGCGCCGACCCGTCGCGCGGCAGCGGGCTGACCGGGCTCCGCGACCGGGTCGAGGCGATCGGCGGGCGCCTCTCGATCGGGAGCCCCCCCGGCGGCGGGACGACGCTGGCGGCGGACTTCCCGCTCGCCGCTCAGCCCGCCGAGGTCTGAGCCGCCGCGGCGACCGCCACCGTGTCGCCGACGCTGATCGTCCCGGACCGCTCGACCTCGCCGTAGACGCCGAGCGTCGCGGCGTGGTGGGTCGCGATGGCCCTGAGCACGCCGCGGTCGCGCGGGAGGTCCTCGACCGGGAGGGTGCAGGTCACGCACCACGGCACGGGCGCGAGCCGCCCGAGGAGGACCTCCCGACCCAGGGCCACCCGGCCACCGAGCCACTGATCCTCGGCGAAGCCCGTCGCCTCCGGCCCGGACGCGACGTAGACGTTCGGGCGGAAGCGCCGGCGGTCGACCGGGGCCCCGCGCAGCCGGCCGAGGTGCTCCAGCGTCCCGCTGGAGATCACGAGCACGGGCCCCGTCTCGACGTACGCACCGGGCCGGAGCTCGAAGTGGTCCGGGAGCGTCTCGGCCGTCCACTCGACGTTCATGTCCTCGATCGGGACGCCCGCGAAGACGGTCGCGCGGTCGATCCCGGTGACCTCGGCCGGTCCCGGGCTGCGCTCGAACCGCACCGGGTGTCCGAGGATCCCGGAGACGGTCTCGGACGCGCCGGGGTCGCCGGGGCGGAACGTCCGCCCGTCGGGCGCCTCGATCACGACGGACGCGTCGTCGCCGGCGTGGGAGGCGCGGAAGCCGAGCAGCGCCGGATGGCGCTTGCAGCTCGCCACCTTGCCGTTGGCGAGGTCGCGCAGCGCCCATGCGCGGTCACCGGCCGCGCCGTGCGGGGTGATCTCGAGCGCCTCGACGCGCTCGCCCCGCATCGACTTGACCGGATATCGCCAGAGCTCGACGACCGACCCGATCACGGGATGACGCTACTGCACGACGGAGCTCAGTGGGCACTGGGCCCGGTGAGCCCGAGGATCCGGTCCGAGCCTGCGGTCACCCGTTCGGCGTACGGTGCGACGGCGGCGTGGCGCCGTTGCAGAGCCGTGCGATGACCGGGACCTGGCCGGCCAGGCCGGCCGCGCTGGCGGCGACGATGACCGCGCCGGGGATCCAGTCGCCGCCGACCAGCACGGCGATCCCGAAGACGAGCGCGGCCAGCAGCCCCACGGTCAGGAGCGCTGTCCGCCAGACCTGCCGCGTGAAGTCCTCCCTGGTGGTCATCGGTGCCTCCTCGCTGGAAGTACCGTGATGGTCGCAGGCCCCCACCGCACGGGCATCCGCGAATCCCCGCCCGACACTGCAGACGACCCGCACGTGCAGTGCGGACCCGGCGCGTCCCGACCCGACGTAGCGGAAGGCGCGGGTCTCGGCGAGCCGCAGATCGCGGCGCTCCGACGCGGGGAAGAACCGTCCCGGCGGTCGGGGCCGATCGATCCACCCGAAGTGCGGCAATCCCCCCGACCGGTGTCACCCCACGGGCCAAGCCGGTGGACGGCCGCCGACGGGGTGTGGGATACAAACCGCACAAGGCATGTGGGGTGGGGCAAGGGGGTCGCGATGTACGAGAAGGATGGCGAGAAGTACTTCGTCTTCGATAGCCACCTGCACTTCTGGGATGCCAGCCCGGCGAATTGGAAGCCGGGCGCTGAGGAGTACGCGGAGGGCTGGATCAAGTGTTTCCACGCGTACCAGGGGCTCGGCCCGGGGGACACGCACTGGAGCCTGGAGCACTTCCAGAAGTACTCGGTGGAGGACTTCGACAAGGACGTGTTCCAGGAGGGCCACGTCGATGTCGGCGTGTTCCAGTCCACCTACCTGAAGGAGTGGTACACCAACGGCTTCAACGCCATCGAGGCGAACGCCGCGCTGCTCGACCGCTTCCCCGGGAAGCTGATCGTCAACGGCCGCTGGGACCCGCGCGAGGGCGAGGCAGGGCTCCGCCAGCTGGAGGCCGACCAGAAGACGTACGGCATCCAGGGCGTCAAGCTCTACACGGCCGAGTGGTACGAGGGCTCGCGCGGATGGAAGCTCACCGACCCCGAGGCGGTGCCCTTCCTCGACATGTGCGTGGAGCTCGGCATCAAGAACATCCACGTCCACAAGGGCCCGACGATCTGGCCGCTGGACAAGGACGCGTTCGACGTCACCGACATCGACCACGTCGCGACCGACTACCAGGACCTCAACTTCATCGTCGAGCACGTCGGCCTGCCCCGGATCGAGGACTTCTGCTTCATGGCGACGCAGGAGCCCAACGTCTACGCCGGGCTCGCCGTCGTCATCGGCGGCCTCATGAACGCCCGCCCGCGGTTCTTCGCGAAGGTGATGGGCGAGCTCCTGTTCTGGGTCGGCGAGGACAAGATGCTGTTCGGCTCCGACTACGCGATCTGGGAGCCCAAGTGGCAGGTGGAGGGCTTCGCCGACTGGGAGATGCCGGACGGCGACGACTTCTCCGACTACCCGCGGCTCGGCGTGGCCGGCAAGAAGAAGATCCTGGGCCTGAACGGCGCGAAGCTGTACGGCGTCGAGGTGCCCGAGGAGCTGCGCCTGCCGGCGGACGAGGGGGCGCCCGCCGACCCCGCCGACGCGCAGCTGGTCGAGGGCCCGGCGTGAGCCTCGAGGCCCAGGCCCTCGACGCCCTGAGCACGGTCTACGACCCGGAGCTGGACGAGCCGATCACGACGCTCGGCTTCGTCAGCTCCTGCGTCGTCGGCGCGCACCAGGAGGTCGAGGTCCGCCTCCGGCTGCCCACGCCGCAGTGCGCGCCCAACTTCGCCTACCTCATGGTGGCCGACGCGCGGAACGCGGTGCGCCGGCTGCCGGAGGCGGGGGAGGTGACCGTCGTGCTCGAGGATCACTACACCGGCGAGGAGATCAACGCCGCCGTCGGCCGCGACGCGGGCTTCGACGGGGCGTTCCCCGGCGAGACCGACGGCGACCTCGACGCGCTGCGCGGTCGCTTCCAGCGCAAGGCCCTGCTCGCCCGGCAGGCGCGGGTCTGCCAGGCGCTGGTCCGCGGCGGCGCGAGCCCCGAGGAGGTGGCCGCGCTCGCGRTGGCCGACCTCCCCGACTCGGCCGACGTGGAGCGCTGCATCGCCCTGCGTGCCGCCCTCGGGCTGCCGCACGGTCCCGAGGCCCCGGCGGTCGTCGCCGACGACGGCGCGGCCATCGGCGGCGAGGAGATGCCCCACTGGCTCCGCCGGGCGCAGCTGGTCAACCTGAGCCTGGAGACCAACGGCGGCATGTGCCGCGACCTGCTCCGAGTCCGCTACGGCGAGGAGGTGGCGCGATGAAGGCCGCGCGGTTGCACGCGTACCACGAGGCGCTCAAGCTCGACGACATCGACGAGCCCAGGGCGGTCGGCCCCCTCGACGTCGTCGTGCGGATCGGTGCGGCCGGGCTGTGCCGCACCGACCTCCACATCCAGGAGGGGCAGTGGGCCGAGAAGTCCCAGGTCGCCCTGCCGTACACGCCGGGACACGAGAACGCCGGCTGGGTCCACGAGGTGGGCTCGGGCGTGAGCAACGTCGAGGTCGGCGACACGGTCATCGTCCACCCCTTCGTGACGTGCGGGCTGTGCATGGCGTGCCGGCGCGGCGACGACATGCACTGCGCGAACGGCTCGTTCCCCGGCATCAACCGCGACGGCGGGTTCGCCGAGTACCTCCTCACGAGCGCCCGCTCGGTGGTGAAGCTCGACCCGTCGCTGCACCCGACGCAGATCGCCGCGCTCGCGGACGCCGGCCTGACGGCGATTCACGCGGTGAAGAAGGCGATCCCGGTGCTGGGACCCGGCACGAAGACCGTCGTCATCGGCGCGGGTGGCCTCGGCCACATCGGGATCCAGTGCCTCCGGGCGATGACCCCCACCGAGATCATCGTCGTCGACCCGAGCGAGAAGGCGCTCGCGCTCGCCGGCGAGGTGGGCGCCGACCGCACGGTGAAGGTGGACGGCAAACAGCGCGACGCCGTCGCCGAGCTGACGGACGGGCTGGGCGCCGAGGCGATCATCGACTTCGTCGGCGAGAAGGGCGCGATCGAGGACGGCATCGCGATGGTCCGCAACGGCGGCTTCTACTACGTCATCGGGTATGGCGAGAACCTCAACGTGCCGACGATCGACGTCATCTCGCGCGAGATCTCGTTCATCGGGAACCTGGTCGGCACGTACGTCGACCTCCAGGAACTGATGACGCTGACCGCGCAGGGCAAGGTCACCCTGCACACGAGCACCTATCCGCTCGACGCGATCAACGACGCGATGGCCGACCTCGACGCAGGCCGGTTGCAGGGCCGCGGCATCCTCGTGCCCGGCTGAGCGCTGCGACACGACCGGGGTCGCGCGAGCCGCGCGGCCCCGGCTGTCGCCAGGTGTGGCACGCTCGGCCGGACTGTTCCGCAACGCCGGAGGACCGAATGGCCGACGCCGACAAGCGCGGTGACCTCATCGCCGAGGCGAAGGAGCTGCTCGCCAAGCGCGTGGGGCAGGACATCCCTCGCGAGGACTGGGAGCCGACGATCCAGCAGGCCCAGGCTCTGCTCCTGATGAGCCTCGCCCACACCATGACCGACATCAGCGAGACGCTCCTCCAGTTCAACGTGACCTTCAGCCGGCCCCGGTAGGGCGTCCGCCTTCACGCGGGGAGCCCTCGGGCTCCCCGCGGGGCGTGCAATGGTCGAGGTGCCGTTGCCGGTGCGGCATGGACCCACCGACCTGCCGGAGTAGCGGCAGGCGTAGCCGTCTCGTTCGAGGAAGCGTCCGCGGAGGCGTCGCCACGCCCAGGTGGAACCGTTGCGCTTCCTCACGCCGGCCAGCCTCGCGGCTACAGGCCCCGCAAGTAGTCGTATCCGAAGAAGATCACGGCGGCGACGCCGCCGACCACGACGATGAGGACCGCCGACCGAACGTAGCCTCGCCAGCCCTCCGGCTCGTCCTCGACCGCCTGCCCATTCGTGTCCTCGGGTCCGTCGGTGGTGTCCGGATCCGGCATGGGCGCACGTAACCACGGTGTCGCTGCCGGGTGCCAGCGCGCTCACGCCGGCCACCACCCGGCCGGCCACGGCGCGTCGGAGGCGAGCGTCCGATCGCTCAGGCCCTGTGCGTCCAGTCTGCGTCGAGAAGCCGCGACGGCATCTGCGGCTCGTCTCCTGAACGGCGAAACCCCGCTCCGGAGGCGGGGTCTCTGTAGCGCGCGCGGCAGGATTCGAACCTGCGACCTCTGGCTCCGGAGGCCAGCGCTCTATCCGCTGAGCTACGCGCGCAGCGGGCGGTAGCTTAGCCCACCGTCCCCGCGGGCACCGCCGCGGGCGGGCGGGACCCGATCCGGGGTCCGGATGGAATGGTCACTCCTGACCATGTCGCGCGGCGCCGGGGGTCATACCGTGCCGCCGCCGTGGACGTCGTGCTGGCCATCGCCGTGATCCTGCTGCTGTTCGATGCGCAGAACGTCCTGGCCGTGTCGTCGCGGCGTGTGCTGCGCGCCGGCGAGGGCTGCAGCGACGACTACACGATCATCGTCCCCGTCTACGGGCACCGGCGCTACTTCGACGAGCGGGGGCACCTGGCCGCCCACCGTGAGCGGGTGCTCGTGTCGCTCGACATGGGCGGCGAGGGGATGGACGCGCTGGCCGCCGAACTGGAGGCGGAGGGGTGGGCCGTCCACCGGACGCGCCTGTCGGTGCCGGGCCCCCCGGCGCTGATCCTCGACGCCCTCGAGTCGGGGAGCGTCACCACCACCTACGCGTTCCGGATGGACGCCGACACCTGCCCGGTCGACGACCCCGCGCCACTCGTGGCGGAGATGGCCCGCCTCGGCATCGACTACGCGTCGGTGTGCGTCCGGGTCCAGCGGCCCCGTCGTCTGGTGGAGCGAATCCAGGCGCTCGAGTACCGCATGGCGATGCGCGGCCGCCGCCTGCGGCCGTGGCTGTCGTCCGGCGCCTGCTACGGCGGCACCGCCGTGGCGCTGCGGCGGGTGCTGTCCCACCACTCCATGTGGTTCCCGGGAGAGGATCTGGAGGCCGGCCGCATCGCCCTCGCCCTCCGCCTCCGCGTCCGCCACCTGGACCTGCGGGTCGACACCGAGGCCCCGCCGACGTGGTGGGCGCTCATGCGCCAGCGCCGGTCGTGGTGGTCGGGCGGGTTCCGCCACGCCGTGGTGAACGCCGACAAGAACATCCGGCACACCCCGGTGTGGACGTTCTACAACCTCGGCCTCGTCGTGCTCGGCGCGTTCCTGAAGGTGGGAGCACATCGAGATCCGGAGCCCCGCGAGCCTCGCGCTCGGGTTCGTGGTGCTGTTCGCGGTGTACGCGGCGATCACCATCGCCGCGAACTGGCCGGTGCGGTCGTGGCTGATGCTCGTCTACCCGCCGTACGCCCTGTTCCAGGCGCTGGCGATGCCGTTCCTCGGCAGCGTCTACTGGGCGCGCCACGCGTGGAAGCAGCGCCACTGGGGCCGCTACCGCTTCGGCTACGCCCGCGGCGATGCCCTGCGGATCACCACCGCCGCCGTCGGCGCCCTGCGCCCGAGCCGGATCGTGCGCCCCGCCCTGGCCCGACCGGGCGTGACCGCCGCGGTGGCCGCCGCCGCGGCGATCGTGGTGGTCATCGCGCCGGCCGGGCCGGTGGGCGGCGACGCCGTGCTGCACCTGGTGGCGCCCGCCGCCTCCGCGGTAGTCGACCGCGCCGACGCGAGCACCGCGCCGGCCACTGCGTCGCCCGCCGCCCCCGCCCCGCCCGGGGCCGTCCCGTCCGCCACGCCGCCCGCGTCGTTCGCGACGCTCCTGGCGGCCGCCCCGGTGCCCGCGGGCGCGGCCGCGCCGGAGCCCGCGCCGGCTCCCGCCAAGCCGGCGCCGGCCCGGTCCGCGGTCCCCGTCCCGGTCGCCGCCCCCGTGGTGGGCGTCCTGATCGGCCCCGACCCGCCGCCGGGCGCCCCCGCCGCCGACCCGGTCCCGGTCGCGGCGGCGGCGCCCGTGCCCCAGGAGCCGGCCCCGCCCGTCGAGGCCTCCGTCCCGGAGCCCGAGGCGCCCGTCACCACGCCCCCCGCCGAGGAGCCGGCCGCGCCGGCGACGGAGCCCGATCCCGCCCCGGTCGAGCCGGCGCCCCCGGCCGACCCGGATCCCGGCGCCGGCGAGCCCGCCATCGAGGAGGGGACGCCGCCCTCCGGCGCCTGACGCGACCCGCGGCCCCGGGGGTAGGTTCCCCGGCGTGGACGTCGCCTTCGCCACGATCGCGGTCATCTCCGACACGCACTTCCCGCGCCGCGGGCCGGCGCTCCCGGAGGAGGTCGTGGGGCGGCTCCGTGCGGCCGACCTGGTCGTCCACGCGGGCGACTGGTCGGACATGTCGACGGTGCGGACGGTCCGGGGACTCGGCCCGCCCCTCGTGACCGTGCAGGGGAACGTGGAGGAGCCGGCGGTCCGGCACGCGCTCCCGCGGACGGCGGAGGTGGAGATCGCCGGCCTCCGGATCGGGGTCGTCCACGACGGCGGCCAGGCGTCCGGGCGGATCGAGCGCCTCCGGGCCCGGTTCCCCGGCTGCGACATGGTGATCTTCGGGCACTCGCACATCCCGCTCTACGACGTGGCGCCCGACGGCTTCATGATCCTCAACCCCGGGAGCCCCACCGAGCGGCGCCGGGCGCCGCGGCACACGATGGCCGAGATCGCGGTCTCCGCCGGCGGCCCCCCGCAGGTCAACTTCATCGCCGTGGACGAGCCGGTCGGCCCGCTCCCCGCGGATCTCGTCCACTAGCGGCAAACTCCCCCGATGGAGCACATCGAGCCCATCGTCCTCGGCCTCCTGGTGGCCGTGGCGGCGCTCAGCGTCATCGCCCAGTTCGTCCGGATCCCGTACCCGATCCTCATGGTCCTCGGGGGGCTCGGGCTCGGCCTGATCCCCGGCGCGCCCGAGGTGACGCTCAACCCGGACGTCGTGCTCGTGGTGTTCCTGCCGCCGCTGCTCTACGTCGGGGCCTTCTTCGCGTCGCTGCGCGACGTCCGGCGCGACGCCCGCGTCATCTCGCTCATGGCGATCGGCCTGGTGGGGGCGACGGCCGTGGCGGTCGCGGTGGTGGCGCACGGGCTCGCCGGGCTGCCGTGGGCGGCCGCGTTCACGCTCGGGGCCATCGTGTCGCCCACCGACCCGCTCGCCGCCACCCAGATCATGCGGCGCCTCGGCGCGCCCCGCCGCCTGGTGAACGTGCTGGAGGGGGAGGGGCTGATCAACGACGCCACCGCCCTCGTCCTCTACCGGACGGCCATCGGCGCGGCGGTCGGCGGGTCGTTCTCGGCCTGGGACGCCGGGCTCGGCATCCTGCTCGCCCCGCTCGGCGGGATCGTGGTGGGCCTCGCCGTCGCGTGGATCGTGGCCGAGGTGCGCCGCCGCGTCGAGGACGTCCCCACCGAGATCACCATCTCCGTCTTCACCGGGTACGCCGCGTACTTCCCGGCCGAGGCCCTCGGGGCGTCCGGCGTCCTCGCCGCCGTCACCGCCGGCATCTACCTCGGGTTCCGGGCGCCCGAGATCGCGTCGTCCGAGTCGCGGCTCCAGGGGTTCTCGTTCTGGACGATCACCCAGTTCCTGCTCAACGCCACGCTGTTCGTGCTCATCGGGCTCCAGCTGCCCCAGATCCTGGACGGCCTCACCGACCAGTCATGGGGCGAGCTCCTCGTCTACGGGGCGGCGGTGAGCGGTGTCGTCATCGGCGTGCGCTTCGCCTGGATCTTCAGCACCACCGTCATCATCCGCGCCGCCGACCGCAGACCCGACCAGCTCATGCGCCGGGCCACGTGGCAGGCCCGCGCCATCGGATCGTGGGCCGGCATGCGGGGCGCGGTGTCCCTGGCGGCCGCGCTCGCCGTCCCCGTCTCCACCGACGCCGGCGACCCGTTCCCCGGCCGCGACCTGATCCTCTGGATGACGTTCTGCGTCATCCTCGCGACCCTCGTCTTCCAGGGGCTGACGCTGCCCTGGCTCATCCGCGTGCTCGGCGTCCACGACGACGGCGAGGAGGAGCGCCGGGAGGAGCTGAAGGCGCGCATCACGATCGCCGCCGCCGCGCTCGACCGGATCGACGAGCTGGAGGGGGAGCCCTGGGTGCGGCCGGAGACGCTCGAGCGGATGCGCGGCCAGTACCGCTACCGCAAGCGGCGGTTCGCCGCGCAGGCGGGGAAGATCGACGACGACGACGGCATCGAGGACCAGTCGCAGGGCTTCCAGCGCGCCAGCCGCGAGGTCATCACCGCCGAGCGGCGCGTGCTCGTCGCGCTGCGCGACCAGGGGACGATCTCGAACGACGTGATGCACCGGATCGAGCGGGAGCTCGACCTGGAGGACTCCCGCCTGGAGCTGCCCCCCGACGGCCGGGTCCTCGACAGCAGACGCACGCGGAGCCGGGGCTAGGATCGGCGCGTGGACCTCTACGTCACCTTCATCGGGACCGCCGCGTCGGTCCCGACGGCGGCGCGCGGCACCGCCGCGACCCTGCTCGCGCGGGGCGGTGAGCGCTGGCTCGTCGACTGCGGCGAGGGCACCCAGCGCCAGCTGCTGCGCTCCGGCCTGGGGCTGGTGGACCTCGACGTCATCCTGCTGACCCACATGCACGGCGACCACTTCCTGGGGCTGCCGGGGATGCTCAAGACGTTCGGCCTGCGCGCCCGCGAGCGCCCGCTGCGCCTCGTCGGACCCCGGGGCCTGGCGCGACTGATGGAGACGCTGCGGCCCGTCGTGGGCCGCACGCCGTTCGTCCTGGAGCTCCAGGAGCTCGACGAGCGCGACGTGTCCGTCGCCTGGCGCGGCGACGGCTTCGAGGTGCGCGCGTTCCCCACCCGGCACTCCGTACCGTCGGTCGGGTACGCGCTGGTGGAGGAGGACCGCCCAGGGGCGTTCGACGTCGACGCCGCGCGGGCGCTCGGCGTGACCCCCGGGCCCGACTTCGGGGTGCTCCAGCGCGGTGGCGAGGTGGTCACGCCCGCCGGCCGGACCGTCCGTCCCGACGACGTGCTCGGGGCGGCCCGCCGTGGCCGCACCGTCGCCATCACCGGCGACACCGAGCCCTGCACCGGCACCCTGGAGGCCGCGCGCGGCGCCGACGTCCTGGTCCACGAGGCGACCTTCCTCGACGAGGAGCGCGACCGGGCGCGGGAGACGCGCCACTCCACCGCCCGCGAGGCGGCCGCCGTGGCGAAGGAGGCCGGCGTCGGCCTCCTGGCCCTCACGCACCTGTCCAGCCGCGTCATGCCGCGCGAGATCCGGGCTGAGGCGGAGGCCGTGTTCCCGGACGTGATCGTCCCCCGGGACTTCGACCAGATCGAGGTCCCGTTCCCCGAGCGGGGCGCTCCGATCGTCCACCCCGTCAAGGGGGGCGGCGAGCGCAAGGGGGCCACCGAGGCGCCGTCGGAGCCACCTGCTACCGTCCCTCCCGGTACGACCCTTTAACCCGGTCCCGCGAGGCCGAGAAGGAGTGACGATGCACCACGCGCCCTGCGCCGGTCCGCCGGCGGCCGTCTCCGCACAGCCGCAGCGCACCTAGTCCCCGTGGCGACGAAGGTCCTGGTCGATGCCGACCAGGTGCGCCGGACGATCGCGCGGATCGCCCACGAGATCGTGGAGCGGCACCCCGACCCGTCGCGCCTCGCGCTGGTCGGGATCCACACCCGTGGCGTACCCCTGGCCGCACGGCTCGCGGAGCTGATCGACGAGTTCGCCGGCACCCGCCCGGCGATCGGCACCGTGGACATCGCGCTCTACCGCGACGACGTCGGCCTCGACGGCCGGCGCGGCGCGCTCCCCGTCGTGGGCGACACCGTCCTCGACTTCGACGTCTCCGACCGGGTGGTCATCCTCGTCGACGACGTCCTGTTCACCGGCCGCACCATCCGCGCGGCGATCGACGCGATCTTCGACTACGGGCGCCCGCCGTCCGTGCAGCTGGCCGTGCTGGTGGATCGCGGCCACCGCGAGCTCCCGATCCGCCCCGACTACGTCGGGAAGAACCTGCCCACCGCCCGGAACGAGTTCGTCGGCGTCCACCTCGCAGAGGTGGACGGCGTGGACGAAGTGGTGCTGGAGCCCGAGAGGAGGACACCGTGAGTCGCCGGTCCCTGCTGACCATCGACGACCTCGACCGTGCGGAGATCGCGCGCATCCTGCGCGTCGGCAACCGCTTCGCCGAGGTGATGCAGCGCGACATCAAGAAGGTGCCGACCCTCCGGGGCCGCACGATCATCAACATGTTCTTCGAGGCCTCCACGCGCACCTCGACGTCGTTCGAGCTGGCCGGCAAGCGGCTCTCCGCGGACGTGGTCAACGTCAAGGGCTCCGGCTCCAGCGTGGAGAAGGGGGAGACCCTCAAGGACACGGTGATCACGCTCAACGCGTACGCGCCCGACGTCCTGGTGATCCGCCACGCCTCCGTCGGCGCCTGCCAGATGGCCGCCCGGTTCACCGACGCCGCCGTCATCAACGCCGGCGACGGCAAGCACGAGCACCCCACCCAGACGCTGCTCGACCTCTACACCATCGAGCGCGAGGTGGGGCCGCTCGACGGGCTCCAGATCGCCTTCGTCGGGGACGTCGCCCACTCGCGGGTCGCCCGCTCCGGCATCCGCGGCTTCCAGATGATGGGCGCCGACGTGACCCTCATCGCGCCGCCCACCCTGATCCCGCGCGACGCGGAGCAGGCCCTCGGCGTCCGCGCCTCCACCGACATCCGCGACATCGCCGACGCCGACGTCGTCTACGTCCTGCGGATGCAGCTCGAGCGGATGGGCCCCGGCGGCTTCGTCCCCTCGCTGCGCGAGTACGCGATGACGTACGGGGTCAACCACGGCCGCCTCAAGCCCGGCCAGCGCGTCATGCACGCCGGGCCGATCAACCGCGGCGTGGAGATCTCCGGCGAGCTCGCGGACGACCCGAAGACGCTCATCGAGCGCCAGGCCGCCAACGGCATGGTCGTGCGCATGGCGGTGCTCTACGACCTGCTCGCCGGTCCCTCCGGCGCCGTCGAGCCGGCCGAGGCCCCGATCACGGCAGCCGCGGTCTAGTGCCGCCCCCCCGACTCCCCCAGCGCCCCGGGCCCGGGGCGGACATCGTCGTGCGCGGAGCACGCGTGCTGGACCCGGCCGCCGGGATCGACGAGGTCCGCGATCTCGTCATCCGCGGCGGCGTCGTCGGCGGCGACCCCGAGGGCCTGGAAGTGGTCGAGGCCGGCGGGATGCTCGCCGTCCCGGGCTTCGTCGACCCGCACGTCCACCTGCGCACCCCCGGCCGGGAGGACCTGGAGGACATCGCCACCGGGAGCCTCGCCGCCGCGGCGGGAGGCTTCGTGACCATCGTGGCCATGCCGAACACCTCGCCCGTCGTGGACTCGGCGGCGATCCTCGGCACCCTGCTGGACCGCGCCGGGGAGGAGGCCGTCATCCGGGTCGGCTTCCTCGCCGCGATCACGGTGGGGCAGAAGGGGGCGGAGCTGACCGAGCAGGCGGAGCTCGCCGAGCTCGGCGCCGTCGGGTTCAGCGACGACGGCCACCCCGTCGCCGACGCCCGCGTGATGCGGCGCGCCCTCCAGTACCAGCGCATCACCGGCCTGCCGCTGGTGCTGCACGAGGAGGACCCGAAGCTCTCCGGCAAGGGCGTCATGCACGAGGGCGCCGTGGCCAGCCGCCTCGGCATGGAGGGGATCCCCTCCATCTCCGAGAGCGTCGCCGTGGCCCGCGACGCCGCGCTCGCCGAGTACGAGGACGGGTGGATCCACATCTGCCACGTCTCCGCCGTCGAGACGGCTGAGGAGATCCGCCGCGCCAAGGGGCGCGGCGTGCGGATCACCGGCGAGGTCACGCCCCACCACCTCACGCTGACCGACGAGGCGGTGCGCTCACTCGACCCGGGCCGCCACAAGATGAACCCGCCGCTGCGGGAGGAGTCCGACCGCCAGGCGTTGATCGCGGCCCTCGCGGAGGGAACCCTGGACTGCGTGGCCACCGACCACGCCCCGCACGCCGGCGACGAGAAGGAGGTCCCGTTCGAGGAGGCGCCGTTCGGGATCACCGGCCTCGAGACCGCGTTCGCCGTCTGCAACACCCACCTGGTGCGCACCGGCGTGCTCCCCCTGGAGACGCTCGTGCGGCGGATGGGCGCCGACGCGGCGGCGGTCCTCGGGCTGCCGGCGCCGACGCTCGCCGACGGCGCGGTGGCCGACCTCGCCCTCATCGACCCCGACGCCGAGGTGACGGTGGGCGAGGGGGGCTTCCGGAGCAAGTCGCGCAACTCGGCCTGGCTGGGGGAGGTCCTCCACGGCCGGGTGGCGCTCACGATCGCGGGAGGGCAGATCGCATGGCGACCGTAGGGACCGAGCGGCACCCGGCGGTGCTCCGCCGGGGCGACACCGGGCTGATCGTGGTGGACGTGCAGGAGGCGTTCCGCCCCGTCATCGACGCCTTCGACGAGACGGTCCGCAACTGCGGCATCCTCGCCGCCGGCTTCGGCGCCCTCGGGCGGCCCGTGCTGGTGAGCGAGCAGTACACGAAGGGCCTCGGCCACACCGTCGCCGAGCTGTCCGAGCGCTTCCCGGAGGGCACCGACCCGGTCGAGAAGCTCCGCTTCAGCGCCTGCGGCGTCGAGGCGTTCGACCAGCAACTCGCCGACGCCGGGTGCTCGACGTGGGTGGTGTGCGGCATCGAGACGCACGTGTGCGTCAACCAGACCGTCCACGACCTGCTCGCCCGCGGCCACACCGTGCACGTCGCCGCAGATGCGGTGTCGTCGCGCGCGCCGTCCAACAGGGCCGCCGGCCTGGAGAAGATGGCCGCCGCGGGCGCACACGTGACCTCCGCGGAGATGGCGCTCTTCGAGCTGCTCGAGGTCGCGGGCACGGACGAGTTCAAGGCCATCTCGAAGATGGTGCGATGACCCACGGCGCCGTCGTGGTCCTGGAGGACGGCCTGGTGCTGCCGGCCGCGTCCGTGGCGGCGCCGGGCACGGCGCTCGGCGAGATGGTCTTCACCACCGGGATGACCGGCTACCAGGAGGCCGTCACCGACCCGTCCTACCTCGGGCAGATCCTCTGCTTCACCGCGCCGATGATCGGCAACTACGGCGCGGGGCCCGGGCACGACGAGAGCGACCGCCCCTGGCCGGGGGCCGTGATCATGGCCCGCGCGGGGGACGCGCCCGGCGCCGGGGGCCCGACCGGCTGGCGGACGTGGCTCCGGGAGCGGGGCGTGGTAGCCGTGGAGGACTGCGACACCCGGCGCCTCGTGCGCCACCTCCGCGACCGCGGCGCCATGCGCGGCGGCGTCTCGACCGAGCTGGGGGCAGAGGAGCTGCTCGCCCGGGTCCGGGAGCACCCCGTCCTGGACGGCCGGGACCTCGCGACCGAAGCCGCGGCCGCGCCCCGGCGGTTCGGGACCGACGGCCCCCTGGTGGTCGCCATCGACTGCGGGATGAAGGAGAGCATCGCCCAGGGGCTCGCCGGCGCCGGCTGCCGGGTCGACGTGGTTCCCGCGGGCGTCACCGCCGACGAGGTGCTGGCCCGCGGCCCCGACGGCGTGTTCCTGTCCAACGGCCCCGGCGACCCGGCGGCCGTGACGAACGTGATCGGCACCGTCGGGGGCCTGCTCGGGCAGGTCCCGGTGTTCGGCATCTGCCTGGGCCACCAGCTCCTGTCGCACGCCCTCGGCCTGCGCACCGAGAAGCTGGCCTTCGGCCACCGCGGCGCCAACCACCCGGTGCGCCGCGCCGACGACGGCCGCGTGGAGATCACGGTCCAGAACCACGGCTACGCGGTCGTCGTCGACGGCCTCCCCGACGGCGTCGGCGTCACGCGCACCAGCCTCTTCGACGGCTCCGTCGAGGGCATCGCCGCCCCCGAGCTGCGCGCCTTCTCCGTGCAGTACCACCCGGAGGCGAGCCCCGGGCCGCACGACGCCCGCTACCTGTTCCGCGAGTTCGTCGCGGGGATCTCCTAGTGCCGCGGCGCGACGACCTCAGGACGATCCTGGTGCTCGGCAGCGGGCCGATCGTGATCGGGCAGGCCGGCGAGTTCGACTACTCCGGGACCCAGGGGGCCCGCGCGCTGCGCGCCGAGGGCTACCGCGTCGTGCTCGTCAACTCCAACCCGGCGACGATCATGACCGACCCATCGGTCGCCGACCGCACGTACGTCGAGCCGCTCGACCCCGAGGCCGTCGAGGAGGTCATCGCCCTGGAGCGCCCCGACGCGCTGCTCCCGACGCTCGGCGGCCAGACCGCCCTGAACCTGGCGATGGAGCTGAGCGGGTCCGGCGTGCTGGACCGCTACGGCGTGGAGCTGATCGGCGCCGACATCCCCGCCATCCGCCGGGCCGAGGACCGCGAGGTGTTCCGCGACACGATGGACGCCGCGGGCCTCGCCGTGCCGAGGAGCCACATCGTCACCGACCTCGCCGCCGGCCGGGCCGCGGCCGCCGACCTGGGGCTGCCGGTGATCCTGCGCCCCGCGTTCACGCTCGGCGGCGAGGGCGGTGGCGCCGCCCACACCCCCGAGGAGCTCGACGCCCGGCTGCAACTGGCGCTGGCCGCGAGTCCGATCGGACAGGTGCTGGTGGAGCGCTCCGTGCTCGGGTGGGCGGAGATCGAGCTCGAGGTGGTCCGCGACGTGGCGGACAACGCGGTCATCGTGTGCTCCATCGAGAACATCGACCCGATGGGGGTCCACACCGGCGACTCGGTCACCGTCGCCCCGGTGATGACGCTGACCGACCAGGAGCTCCAGTCGCTCCGCGACGCCGCCATCACCGTGATCCGCGCGGTGGGGGTCTCCACCGGCGGCGCCAACGTCCAGTTCGCCCTCGACCGGGCGACGGGCGAGGTGGTGGTCATCGAGATGAACCCGCGGGTGTCGCGCTCGTCGGCGCTCGCGTCGAAGGCCACCGGGTTCCCGATCGCGAAGATCGCCGCCCGCCTGGCGGTGGGGTACACGCTCGACGAGCTGCCGAACGAGATCACCGGCGTCACCCCCGCCAGCTTCGAGCCGACCCTCGACTACGTGGCGGTCAAGGTGCCGCGCTTCGCGTTCGAGAAGGTGCCCGGCGCGTCGACCGAGCTGACCACCCACATGAAGAGCGTGGGCGAGGTGCTCGCCCTGGGCCTGTCTCTTATACACATCTAGATGTGTATAAGAGACAGCTCGACGAGCTGCCGAACGAGATCACCGGCGTCACCCCCGCCAGCTTCGAGCCGACCCTCGACTACGTGGCGGTCAAGGTGCCGCGCTTCGCGTTCGAGAAGGTGCCCGGCGCGTCGACCGAGCTGACCACCCACATGAAGAGCGTGGGCGAGGTGCTCGCCCTGGGCCGCACGTTCGGGGAGGCGTTCGGCAAGGCCATGGCCGGCCGCGAGCTGGACGTCAAGCCGCGCCGCACCGACGACGCGGCGGAGGCGCTCACGTGGCTCCGCACCCCGTCGTGGGACCGCTACGACATCATCCTGGACGGGCTCATCACCGCCCGCCTGGACCCCACCGACGTCGTCACGGCCACCGGCATCGACCCGTGGTTCGTCGCCGAGTTCGAGCGGCTCGCCGCCGCCCGCCGCGCCGTGTCCGGGCCGCTGGAGTCGATCGACGCCGCCGCCATGCGCCGCGCCCGCCGCGCCGGCCTGGCCGACCGCGACATCGCTGCGGCGGCCGGCGCCACCGAGCGCGAGGTGGGGGAGCGCCGCCGGGCGCTCGGCGTGCGGCCGACCTACCACGCGGTCGACACCTGCGCCGCCGAGTTCGCGGCCCTCACGCCGTACTACTACTCGGCGTTCGAGTCGGAGGACGAGCTCGCCCGCGACGCCCGCCCGTCGATCGTGGTGCTCGGCTCCGGGCCCAACCGGATCGGGCAGGGGATCGAGTTCGACTACTGCTGCGTCCACGCCGCCGAGACGGCGCGGGAGCTCGGGTACGCGGCGGTGATGGTCAATTGCAACCCGGAGACCGTCTCCACCGACCACGGGGTCAGCGACCGCCTCTACCTGGAGCCGGTGACCTCCGACGCCGTCCTCGACATCTGCGCCGCCGAGCGGCCGGTCGGCGTGATCGCCCAGCTCGGCGGCCAGACGCCGCTGCGCCTGGCGCGGACCCTGGCCGAGGCCGGCGTCCCGATCCTGGGGACGCCGCACGAGGCGATCGACCTGGCCGAGGACCGCGGGCGGTTCGGCGCCCTGCTCGACGAGCTCGGGCTGGAGGCGCCGCCGTGGGCGATCGCGCACGACGGCGACGAGGCGCTCGCCGCCGCAGCCCAGGTGGGCTACCCGATCCTGGTCCGGCCGTCGTACGTGCTCGGCGGGCGGGCGATGGCGATCTGCGACTCCCCGGACGCGCTGCGCGCCTACATCGAGCGCGAGCGCCCCGAGGGCGTCCTGCTGGTCGACCGGTTCCTGGACAACGCGATCGAGCTTGACGTGGACGCCCTCTCGGACGGGCGCGACTGCTGGACCGCGGCGGTCATGGAGCACGTCGAGGCGGCGGGCGTCCACTCGGGCGACTCGGCGTGCGTGCTGCCCGCCCAGAGCGCCGGCCCCGGCCTGATCGCCGAGCTGGAGGAGCAGACGGCCGCGCTCGCCCGCGGGCTCGGGGCGGTTGGCCTCCTCAACGTGCAATACGCCGTGCGCGACGGGAAGGCGTACGTGATCGAGGCCAACCCGCGCGCCTCCCGGACGGTCCCCTTCGTCTCCAAGGCCACCGGGGTCCCGCTCGTGCCCCACGCGGTGCGCCTGATGCTCGGCGCGTCGCTCGGCGAGCTGGGGCTCCCGGCCGCGTCCACCAGCCGGCAGGTCGCGGTGAAGGAGGCGGTGCTCCCGTTCTCCCGGTTCCCCGGCGCCGACCCCGTGCTCGGCCCCGAGATGCGGGCGACGGGTGAGGTGATGGGGCTCGGGGGGTCGTTCGCCGAGGCCTTCGCCAAGGCGCAGCGCGGCGCCGGCCAGGCGCTGCCCCGGACGGGCGCCGCGTTCATCTCCGCGCGCAACGCCGACAAGCCGCGGGCGGTCGCCCTGGCCGCCCAGCTCGACCGGGCCGGCCTCCAGTTGGTGGCCACCACCGGCACGGCGGCGGCGCTGGCCGCGGCGGGCCTCCCGGTGCGCGCGATCAAGAAGCTCACCGAGGGGTCGCCGAACGCGGTGGACCTGATCGGCGAGGGCGCGATCGACCTCGTCATCAACACGCCGCGCGGGGGTCCCGGGGCGCGGGCCGACGGCTACGAGATCCGGGCCGCGGCGATCCGCGCCGGCGTGCCGTGCATCACCACGATCGAGGCCGGCCAGGCCGCCGCCGCGGCGATCGCCTCGCAGCGGGCCTCCGCGCCGCTGCCGCTGCAGGATCAGGGCCGTCCGGGGACCGCGAGCAGGGCCTTCCGGCCGGGGGCTGCAACAGTCTAAGGCTCAGGTTGAGGCCGATGACATGCGGTCACAACCCCGTGACATGTTCGCCTGCAACAAGCGTGAAAACGCCGTAAAACGGCTGCAAACGTCACCTTGCCAGAGCCTCCGACGCGAACCTATGATGGCCCGGCGATGGCGACCACCACACCAAAGCCCCAATCCCAGGCGCCCGAGCGCTCGCTCGATCAGCGAATGGAGGCCCTCCGCCGGGCGAACGAGATTCGTTCCCGCAGGGCACAGCTCAAAAAGGACCTGAAGAGCGGAGCGACGTCGATCCGGACCGTGATCGCCCAGCCTCCGGACTACGTGCTGACGGCCAAGGTGTTTGACATGCTGATGGCCGTTCCGAAGTACGGCAAGGTCAAGGCGACCAGATTCCTGAACACCTGCCGCATATCGCAGGGGAAGACGATCGGGGGCCTGTCGGACCGACAGCGCTCGGAGCTGCTGGAGCTGCTGCAGCGGTAGCGACGCGACCTCGCGTCATCATCGTCTCGGGACCGTCGGGCGCGGGGAAGGGCACGCTCATAGCGCGAGTCCTTTCCCGCTTCCCGAACCTCGAGGTCGCGGTCTCCGCCACCACCCGCCGCGCGCGGCCGGGTGAGCGGGACGGCCGCGAGTACTACTTCCTGGGCGCCGGCGACTTCGAGCGGCGCGTCGAGGCGGGCGACTTCCTCGAGCACGTGACGTACGCGGGCAACCGGTACGGGACGCTCCGCTCCGAGATCGACCGCATCCGGTCCGCCGGCCGCTCGCCGGTCGTCGAGATCGAGCTGGCGGGGGCGCGGGCCGTGCGCAGCACCATCCCGGGGGCCGTCTCGATCTTCATCATGCCGCCGTCGCTCGAGGAGCTCGCCAACCGGCTGGAGCACCGCGGCACCGACAGCGAGGGCGAGATCGCCGCCCGCCTCCAGACGAGCCGCGTCGAGCTCGAGGCGATGGACGAGTTCGACCACCGGGTGGTCAACGGCGACCTCGAGAAGGCGACGGAGGAGTTCGCCGAGGTCGTCGCGCGCGTGACCGGAGCGGCGGCCGCGCGTGGCTGAGATCCTCGTGGGGGTCTCGGGCGGCATCGCCGCCTACAAGTCGGTCGACGTCCTCCGCATCCTCCAGCGCCGCGGCCACGGCGTGACCGTGGTGATGACCGCGTCGGCGCGCCGCTTCGTGGGGCCGGCGACGTTCGCCGCCCTCTCGGGACGGCCGGTCGGCACCCGCCTCTTCGGGCCCGAGGACCGCGCCGGCTACGACCACCTGGAGCTCGCCCGCGGCCACGACCTGCTGCTGGTGTGCCCGGCGTCGGCCAACACGATCGCCCGGATGGCCGCCGGCCTCGGCGACGGCCTGCTCGGGTCGGTGCACCTCGCGTTCGACGGGCCGGTCCTGGTCGCCCCCGCCATGAACACGCGCATGTGGCTCCACCCGGCCACCGCCGCCAACCTCGCCACGCTGCGCGACCGGGGCGTCGGCGTCGTGGAGCCCGGGTCGGGGCTGCTCGCCGACGGGGAGGTGGGCGTCGGCCGGCTGGCCGAGCCGGCCGACATCGCCGACGCCGCCGAGGCCCGGCTGGCCGGGGCGGGGTCCCTCGCCGGCCGTCGCGTGCTGGTGAGCGCCGGCGGCACCCGCGAGCCGATCGACCCGGTGCGGTACGTCGGCAACCGCTCCAGCGGGCGGATGGGCTGGGCGGTCGCCGAGCAGGCGCGCCGCCGCGGGGCGGAGGTGACGGTCCTGGCGTCCAACGTCGACCTGCCGCGCCACCCCGACGTCCGCTACGTCGACGCTCCCACGGCGGCCGACCTCCACGCCGCCGCCCTCGACGCGTTCCCGGGCTGCGACGTCCTGGTGATGGCCGCGGCCGTCGCCGACTTCCGACCCGGCGAGGCGCTGGCGGGCAAGATCGACAAGTCCGCCGGCGACGGCCTGCACCTGGACCTCGAGCCGACCGCCGACATCCTCACCGACCTCGCCGCCCGCAAGGCGCGGCAGGTGGTCGTCGGCTTCGCCGCCGAGCACGGGGCGGCGGGCCTGGCGCGGGCCCGCGACAAGCGGATCCGCAAGCACCTGGACCTCATCGTGCACAACGACGTCTCGGTGGACGGGATCGGGTTCGGCTCGGCCGAGAACGAGATCACGATCATCGGGCCGGAGGGGGAGCAGCCGCTCCCCCGCATGAGCAAGGAGGCCTGCGCCGGCCGCATCCTCGACGCGGTCGTGCCCCTCCTCCCATAACCGTCACCGGGATCGCGGGTTCGCGGGGGGTCCGATGGGCTACCCTCGACGCTCTTGGCAACCGCCCTGACGACCCCGCCGCTGCGGGACGACGAGCTCCTCCCGGCCGCCGCGCTCGCGGGCGCGCTGGTCGACGCGTGCGCCGCCGCGGTCCGCGCGCCGCGCGAGAGCCTTGACGCGTGCGTCATCGCGCTCCTGTCGGGAGGCCACGTGATGATCGAGGACGTCCCCGGGGTGGGGAAGACCGTGCTCGCCAAGAGCCTGGCCCGCGCCGCCGGCTGCGACTTCTCCCGGCTCCAGTGCACCGCCGACCTGCTGCCGTCCGACGTCACCGGCATCACCGTGTGGGACCAGAACGCCGCGCGCTTCGTGTTCCGCCCCGGCCCCGTCTTCGCGAACCTCGTGCTCGTCGACGAGATCAACCGCGCCTCGCCGAAGACGCAGTCGGCGCTCCTCGAGTGCATGGAGGAGGGGCAGGTGACGGTCGACGGCGAGACCCGGCTCCTGCCGGCCCCGTTCATGATCATCGCCACCCAGAACCCGGTGGAGTACGAGGGCACCTTCCCGCTGCCCGAGGCCCAGCTCGACCGCTTCGCCGTGCGCGTGACCATCGGCTACCCGCCCGCCGCCGACGAGGCGCAGATGCTGCTGGACGTCGCGGCCGCCGACCCGCTCGACGCCGTCGCCGCGGTCACCGACGAGGCGGGCGTCGTCTCCGCGCGGCGGGTGGTGGAGCGCGTCCACGCCGACCCCGCCCTGGCCCGCTACGTGGTGGGCCTGGTCACCGCCACCCGGCGCGACGGCCGCGCCCAGCTCGGCGGCAGCCCGCGCGCCGGCCTGGCGCTGCTGCGCGCCGCCAAGGCCCGGGCGCTCCTGGAGCGCCGCGGCCACGCGCTGCCCGAGGACGTCCGCGCGCTCGCCACGACGGTCCTCTCCCACCGGATCATCCTCACCCCCGACGCGCGCGCCCGCGGTGCGACGGCCGGGGACCTCGTGCGGGACGCGCTCGACGCGGTGCCCGTCCCGCTGTGACCTCCGGGTGGGGCCCGTCCGGGCGGGCGCTCGCCCTCGTCGCGGCCGGTGCGGCCGCCCTCCTCGCGAGCCGCGGATTCGGGACCCCCGCCCTCACGGTCCTCGGCGTCGGGATGATCGCCCTCCCGGTGATCGTGACCGTGCTCGTCGCGCTCGCCGCCGCCGGGCTGGACCTGGAGCGCACCGTCCGCCCGCCGCGCACCCGCGCCGGCGCGCCGGCCACCGTTCGGGTCGCCCGGCGCGGCCTCACCGCCCGGCTCGGCCTGGACCGGCTGCTGGAGGTGCGGGTCGATCCCGGCCTGGCGGGCGTCGCCGGTCCGGGCGGCGTGCCCGAGCCGA